>Ga0335398_10002414_pt1 | contig 29611 bp, 26 predicted proteins | sample BON03_FD_205742 | JGI IMG/M metagenome (GOLD analysis project Ga0335398, IMG submission 205742) | Freshwater microbial communities from Lake Bonney liftoff mats and glacier meltwater in Antarctica - BON-03 (spades assembly) (version 2) | ecosystem: Environmental > Aquatic > Freshwater > Ice >... | reverse complement strand
ATGATGCAGAACTATTTGGACGAGTTTTGTTACAAGCTCAACCGAAGATACTTTGGTCAAAAACTTTTTGATCGACTCATTATTGCTTCTATTTATCCTTACTGGTGTGATTGCGGATAATCATAATATCTTTTAACCGCTAAGGACACTAAGGTTTCTCAAAGGACGCAAAGTGATTACTTGGGGTTAAATGGCTCAAGCAGGCCTTTAGTAGCTAGTTCTTTTGACTAGGTCCTGTGCCCAATTCCTTTCACTTTTGAATATGTAAGGTCTAAATACACGGAAAAAACAAAAAAAGCGGGTGTTAAGCTCGCTTTTCGTTTCTAAAAATCTTTTAACCGCTAAGGACACTAAGGTTTCTCAAAGGACGCAAAGTGATTACTTAGGGTTAAATGGCTCAAGCCTTTCTCCAGTTGGATGATCTTTAGACATGGGCCTAAGGTTGATGTTTGTAACCTTTAATCTTTTACTGTTTTCTGAAATTCTATTTACAGTCAAGTCTGAAATAGCATCGCATTTTCGCCAAAGAAGGGGCATAAAGGTTAGTTAGCATCTCAAAAATCTGATTGACTTGTTGAGGTGCATAATCATTCATTTGTATTAGCTTCTCTATGCCCGTGCATTTTCAAGCTTATTTGCTTTATTTCGCCAATGGATTTTCAGTTTCTCCTAGACGGATTTCGAGAGGGAATGGCAACAATGACTTGGTTGGAAGCTGTGGCCGTGGTATTTGGGATAGCGTCAGTTTTCTACTCTATGCGTGAGCATATATGGGTGTATCCCACGGGGATCGTTTCCACCCTTATTTATGTCTGGATCTGCCTTCAGTATAAGCTCTATGCGGATATGGGGATCAATGCCTATTATTTTGGCATGTCGATTTTTGGTTGGTATGTTTGGACGCATCCGAAAGCGGGTGAGAAGGTCTTGCCGGTCACTTGGCTCAAGCCCTCAGGTTGGCTGATATCGATTGGTATTTTTTCCCTTTCCTATGTCATTTTGTATTTTGTCCTTTCCAGATTTACAGATTCAGATGTACCGTTCTGGGATTCTTTTACTACGTCTTCGGCTTTTGTGGGAATGTGGTTGATGGCCAAAAAGAAAGTGGAAAACTGGATTGCTTGGATCATTACTGATTTGGTTTCCGTACCGCTTTATTTTTACAAAGGGTTAGTCTTAACCTCTTTTCAATTCCTGTTCTTCACTGTTTTGGCTACCTTGGGATTGATCGCTTGGATCAAATCTGCAAAGCATTATGCCAATTAAAAAAATTCTTGTTCTGGGTCCCGAATCAACTGGGAAGAGTACACTTGCCAAAGATTTATCCACACATTTTTTAGAGCCTTGGGCACCTGAGTTTGCTAGAGAATATCTTGAAAATTTGGGTCGGGCGTACGAATTTGAAGACTTATCTACAATTGCTAAAGGTCAATTAAAAGCTGAGGATGCTGCCTCCAAAACTTCTGAAGAATATCTCTTCTGTGACACAGATTTAAGAGTAATCCACATCTGGTCAGCACATCGATTTGGAAAGACCAGCTCTTGGATTTTGGAAGAAATCGAAACTCGGGTCTATGATTTAATCTTGCTAACAGATATTGATATGGATTGGGAACCTGATCCGCTAAGGGAGCATCCCGAACCTGAAGAAAGAGTTTACTTTTTCCGAAAGTATCTGGAATTAGCTAGATCAAGTGGATCTCCATTTGAAATCATCAGCGGTTCCCGCAAAGAACGACTCGAGAAAGCCATATCTTCAATAGAGCATCATTATAAAAATTAACCTAATGAGATCCATTCTTCTAGCTTCAATAGTGTGTGTAAGTCTTTTTTCCTGCAGTGAAACAAAGGAAAGTCAAGTTTCTCGACCCAATATCGTTTTTATTCTAGCTGATGATCTTGGCTATGGGGAAGTAGGCTATCAAGGACAGGAAAAGATCAAAACTCCAACTATTGATGCCTTGGCTGCGACCGGAAAAATATTTACAAATCATTATACAGCGGCCCCGGTCTGCGCCCCGGCCCGTTGCATGTTGTTGACTGGAAAACATGGGGGCCATGCATATATTCGAGGAAATGACGAATGGCGCGAACGAGGGGAAGTTTGGGACTACGCCAAAGCCGCGCAAGACCCCAATCTCGAGGGCCAGCGACCGCTTCCAGCCAATACGCAGACTTTGGCAAAATTACTTCAAAGTGCAGGTTACAAGACTGGAATTGTGGGTAAGTGGGGTTTGGGAGCACCCTTGACAGAAAGTATTCCCACTAAAATGGGCTTTGATTATTTCTATGGCTACAATTGTCAGCGTCAGGCACATAATCTCTATCCGCCGCATCTCTGGGAAAATGAAAATAAGATCCAGCTCAATAATGAAATAATTGTTCCTCGTACCTTATTAGATTCTTTAGCTGATCCGAATGATCCCAAGAGTTATTCCAAGTATGAGCAGCAGGATTATGCCCCTGATTTGATGCATCAAAAGGCATTAGCCTTTATCGAGTCAAATAAAGATGAGCCATTCTTCCTGTATTATGCTTCTCCGCTTCCGCATGTGCCCCTACAGATTCCAGCTAAAGATCGTACAGGATATGTGAATGCTTTTGGAGATGAACCTCCCTATGACGGGGCTCAGGGATATTTTCCCAATCAAAACCCTCGAGCCGCCTATGCTGCAATGATTACCAAGCTTGACGAGCAAATCGGTGAAATCAAGCAAAAACTGGATGATCTAGGTTTGACAGAAAACACCATTATTGTAATTACTTCGGACAATGGTCCTACTTATACTGGAGGGGTTGATTTTGATTTTTTTGAAAGTTCTAAACCCTTCACTAATGGTTATGGTAGAACCAAGGGCTTTGTCTACGAAGGAGGGATTCGGGTTCCTATGCTGTGGTCAATTGGCCTGGACAAGTAGAAGCAGGAAGTAAAAGTGATCACATTTCGATCTTTTACGATTGGCTTCCTACGATCTGTGAATTGGTGGGAATTCCAATTCCAAGGGATACAGATGGGGAGAGCTTCTTGGCTGCGATTTTTGGAAAACCTCAAAAAGCTCATGAGTATCTCTATTGGGAATATCCTGAATATGGTGGTCAGCAAGCGATTCGAATGGGGAAATGGAAGGCTATCCGTCAGAATATTATGAAAGACAATTCCCTTGAGATCGAGCTTTACAATCTGGAAATTGACCCTCAAGAAAAAGTAAATCTAGCTTCATCAAATCTGGAGATCTTATCGAGAATGGAAGGAATTTTCATCAAAGAGCATTCAAAAAGTATATTAGAACGCTTTCATATGCCCGGATTGGGCGATTAAATTCTGGACCATTTATTTTACCATTTGTATAAGGAGAGCGATGCCGCTTCTACAAGCTTGATTTTGTCTTTATGTGCATTGTTATTCAGGATAATAATCGTCTTATTCTCTTCGATGTATCGGACGATAATTGTTTGATAGCCGGGATTGTCACCGGTATGGCTTACCATTTTTCCAAATGGACTTCTCGGGTCTAGATCCCAGCCGAAGCCATAGTAACTTCTCGAACCATCATTCAACCGGTATGGGGTAAATGCCTCCTCCAGAGTATTTTTCAAAACAAGTTTTTCAGTGTAAAGTGCTTGATCCCATTTTAATAAATCAGCGGCTGTGCTACTGACTCTTCCTGGCCCTTTTCGATTGCCAAGCCAAACCGTATAATCTGAATCGTGAAATTTATTTGCATTGACATAAATTTCATTTTCATCTTTCAAGTGACCGGCCGCAAAGTTTTTTACCTTCGTTTTTTCACCAGGTGAGCGAATCGCAGTGTTTTTCATTCCCAGTGGCTTGAAAATCCACTCATCGGCAAGCGTTACGAAATCTTTCCCAGCCGCTCCCTCTGCAATGCTTGCTAATAAGACATAGCCAGTATTACTATATTCGTATTTTTCTCCAGGAACAAAATTGATTGGTGGGGCATAGGTGCGGAGGTATTCCAAAATATCCGGATTGCCTGCCACTTTATTCTTGTCCCAGTGTATATCCATTATCGCTTGGTAATCGGGTAGTCCACTGGTATGTGTTAATAGGTGCCGAATGCTAATTCCAGTGTAGGGGATATTTAGATATTTTTCTACCGGATCATCAAAATCAAGCAACCCTTTTTCTTTGCACATCATCACAAGCATGGCTGTGAATTGCTTTGAGACCGAAGCAAGTTCAAATATATCATCTGTTTTCAAGAAGGTGTTATCCTCAAAACTTCGATATCCAACGGCCTTTTCAAAAAGGATTTTACCATCTTCCGCTACCAATACTACCCCCGAAAACCCCTCTTCACCTGCACGTTGAAAAGCTTCATCTAAAAATTTTTCTTGAGCAAAAAGCTCGTGTTTTAAAATCAAAAATCCGAAAATGAAGACTGAAAGGCAGAATAGATTTTTCATTGTATGGCTTTAAATTGAAAAAGATACAAAAAAACAGGTAATTGAAGGATAATTCCTTTTGAGCAAATGTCACATAAGCCAATTTTTATTCTTTTCCTGACAATATTTTTGAGCAGTCATTCCTTTGATAGTTTTGGGCAAAAGAAAGTTGTTTTTATAATTTTAGATGGGATTCCTGCTGATGTTCTAGAAAATACTCATACCCCTAATCTTGATGAAATCGCAAAGAAGGGAGGTTATTCAAGGGCTTATACGGGAGGCATTAAAGGTGGGTATTCTGAAACTCCGACCATCTCAGCAGTGGGATACAATTCTCTTCTGACAGGTACATGGGCTAATAAACACAATGTCTGGGGGAATGAGATCAAAAGGCCAAACTACAATTACTGGACGATATTTAGATTTTTAAAGGAAGCAAGGCCAGCCTCACAAATTACGATTTTCTCGACTTGGCAAGACAACCGAACTAAACTGATTGGAGAAGGATTAGCCCAGACGGAGTTTTTGAAAATGGATTTCTCCTTTGATGGTTTTGAGTTGGACACAGTGACTTATCCACATGATTCAGAGACGCAATACATTCAGAAAATAGACAATCTGGTCAGCTACGAGGCGGCTTATCAACTTAAAAAATATGGGCCTGACTTGTCTTGGGTTTATTTGGAGTATACAGATGATATGGGGCATCGTTATGGCGATAGTCCACAGTTATACACATCAGTAGAATTAGCCGATGAGCAAGTTGGTCGCATCTATGAATCGATTCGCTACCGGGAAGAGAAATATGGCGAGGACTGGATGCTTATTATCACTACAGATCATGGCCGGAAAGCTGAGGATGGAAGAGATCACGGAGGCCAATCCGATCGTGAGCGTGAGATCTGGATGGTCACGAATGTAAAGCACACGAATAACTACTTTAAAAAACAAACCCCTGCTATGGTAGATATCCTGCCAACTATCGCCAGATTCCTAGAGGTAGAAATCCCAATTGATGCACTTAAGGAATTGGACGGCGTACCAATGATCGGTGAGATTTCTATTGCTCAAGTGAAAGCTGAAACACAAGGAGAAGTAGTGATATTGTCTTGGTTGCCGATGGAATCAACAGGAAAGGTTTCTATCAGCTATGCCAAATTGGACGAGTTTGGACAAGACGGGATTGTGGATAACTATCTTAAAATAGGCGAAACCCAGCTAGCATTAGCTGAGTTTAGAATTCCTTTGAAAAATTTACCGATTGGTAAGTTGAAGTTTTGGATCCAAGGAGCTAAAAATGGCTTGGGAGTTTGGGTTTTTATTTTGATGCCCTGAGTATTCTATCTTATGGCATTACAAAAGTACTGTCAATTCGTTTTGGCGAACTCGTATTCTCCCTATTGCGGTCAGCTCGGCCAAAACTTTTAATCGGTTTAACCTTTATTTCTACCAAGATGTCACACCTCTGATGCTATTTTTCCAATCAGGTCAAAATAAAAAATCATTATTCATTCTTTTTGCCGGCATGCCAACTCCTGATTGACGCTAATTTGGCCAAAAACCGGAATCATTTTGATAGTATATTTTTCAAACTGTGATCAGGTCATATTTCAGAAAACTATTCATCAGCTTGAAATGCTTGTCGAATGTGAAAATTGATAGTTTCTCCTCAATTACCTGTTGAATAATTATCAGGTCTGGAATACCAACTTTATTTATTCCATTTTTCAAGTTTAGGATCTGATATTCTCGAATTAAATCCCAATCTATTCGTAACGGAATCTGATCCAAAGCACGGAGACTTTCCCAGATTTCAACTTGCTTTTGGATCATCAGGCTTGGTCCAAGTTCTGATAGGATCAGATCATTGGTACATACTAGATCTTCCTCCAAAAGCCGATCTAGCTTCTCTATTCCTCCAAATCTGAAATAGTGAATCCAAACAGAGCTATCTACTAAAACTTGATGATTACTCATCAATTCCTATTTCTTAGCGTATCCAAATCGATTTCAAGATCAATAGTTCCTTTCATACTGATAAGTCTCTTTCGCTTGATAAGCTTAATTTGAGATTCAAGAGCTTCTTTGATTGCTTGATTCTTTGTCTTTGCTCCAGTCAACTTCATGATTTCTAAAATGAGGTTTTCAGGAATTTCTAATGTAGTTCTCATGAATATCGATGGTATAGTGTGCAAATAATGATGCTAATTTAACTTATCTCCTTTGATATAGGTTCAAGGATGTACAAAAAAAGCCGACTTTCACCGGCTTTTTTTAAAATTTAAATCAGTCTGAGTTAGTCCATTCCACCCTTTCGGGTAGGAGAGCGAATAGACGGCCAAGCTGTAGGGTTTCCAATTCGGTCAAGTGGAATCCTAATTTCCCGATTCACTTGCTCTGGCTCCTCACTTGCCATATACACCATGATTGCAGCCATGATTACATTGTTCTGTAAATCGTCAAAGACAATTTTATCATAAGTATCTAAGTTGGTATGCCAAGTGTAATTGAAGTATGACCAGTTCAATGAACTTAAGTTAAATGCTGGAACTCCAGCTGCTACAAATGAAGCATAGTCAGATCCGCCTCCACCTGGGTTGCCAGGAAAGGTAGTTTCAATGTCTTTAGTAATATCGCGAGGAACTTTATTCATCCATCTTCCTAGGTATTCGTAGCTGTTCACAAACCCCTGACCGGCGACGCTAGCTACTCTTCCAGTACCATTATCTTGGTTGAATAGCACTTGAATTTTACCCATCATCTCGGGATGATCTTCCACAAATGCCCTGGAACCATTCAAGCCTTGCTCTTCCGATCCCCAATGCCCAACAAGAATTGTACGCTTTGGATTTGGATAGACCTCTTTCAACACCCGCATTACTTCCATCATCATGATCGTCCCAGTACCGTTGTCTGTAGCGCCTGTACCTCCATCCCATGAGTCAAAATGCGCAGAAAGCATCACATATTCGTCAGGCATTTCAGTTCCTTTAATTTCAGCGATTGTATTAAACGTGGGTGAAACACCAGTTTCTTTGGATTGTGCATTCAAGTTGATCATTGGTTTTTGACCGCTTTCTGTCAATCTGAAAAGTAGACCGTAATCTTCCAGCGAAAGGTCTACTGTTGGTACTTTCTTAGTAGAAGCAGAGAAAATTTTATTAGCTCCAAATCCCTGTGACCAGTAGGAAGTGATGATTCCCAAAGCTCCCGCTTCTTCCAAAGCGATCGGCAATTCTCTTCTACCCTGTCCTGTATTTCTCAGTCGCTCATTCCAAGCCTCATTCATTGCTGAACGGTCTTCCTTCATTTTTGCAAAAGACTCAGGAGTAGCGAATTCTTCCCAATTGTAATCTGGTCTTCCCGTGATTTGTGGAGTGGAGATCATTACATATTTACCTTTCACAGACGGAAGCCACTTTTGGAAAGCAGCTGCATCAACCATCATTGGGATAATGACTGCTTCGCCTGCTGCTCCACCTTTTGGAGAAGAAGGACTCCAAGCGAGTTGGGTACCTGCCAATGATTTAGTCCATGGAGAGGTCATATCTATATGTGTGATTCCTCGCTCCCAGCCTCTCCATTCGCCCCATTTTTCATTTCGGGCTTCGATCCCCCAGCCTTTGTATTTTTCCACGGCCCAGTCGTGTGCTTGCTGCATTTGTGGCGAACCCACCAGTCGGGGTCCGATTCCGTCCATCAGTTCGTGGCCAATAGCCTTCAATTCTGAGTTTTTGCGGGCTTCTTTGATGATGTCATTGATGACTTGATCCTGTGCCTGTACTTTTGCGGAGAAAAGTAGCAGCAGTCCCATGCCTAAGAGATAGCTTTTTTTCATAAGGATTTATATTAGATCTTAAAAATAGAACTTCAAATCCTCATTTGTTGACCGTTGGAGGATTTGATGGCTAATTATTAATTGTTAGGATTGGGAAATTAGGCTTTACAAGTCCTTAGATATGCTTTTTCCCGACTTGCTTTACTATTCCACCTTTCACTTCTTTGATAGTTTGAACATAGAAGAAGGCTTTCGGATCAATTTGAGCAATCGCTTTTTTGATTCTGTGTATCTCTAATCTGGTAACTACAGCCATGATAATATCACAATTATGGTGAATGTGGAAAGTTTCGGGTAGATAGCCACGCTCGCCTTTATATACTGATATCGCTTTACCAAATTTTTTCACGATCAATTCTTTCACCAGTTCATGTTCTTTTGAAATAATCGTCAAGGCTGTATATTCTTCAAAACCATCGACTACATAATCAGTCACTTTAATAGCTGTGAAATAGGTGAGTAAGGAATACATCGCAGTCTCAACTCCAAAGAAGAATGCAGCTGCAAGCATGATCAGGGAATTCAGGAATAGCGTGATTTCACTTCCTGAGAAGGCCGAGTTCTTCTGGGTGAAATCTGTAATTACCTCAAAACCATCAATCAATCCTCCGCCGCGAATAATAAACCCAATGCCGGTTCCCATAAGAAAGCCCCCAAAAACTGCGATTAGGACCTTATCGTTGGTGACTGGCTCCAGTTGGATGAACTCCAGAATGATGATCAGTAAAAAGACCGAAATGGTTGCTTGAATAGCGAAAGTCTTTCCAATTTTTTTGTACCCCATGATCAAAAATGGAATGTTGAGTACGAAAAGGAGGAGATTCAAATTGATCCCAAACTGAAGATTGATCAATATTGCAATGCCGGTCACCCCGCCATCCAAGAACTTATTTGGAAGCATAAATGCCTCTAATGCGATGGCTGCAAGCGCAACGCCGACCAAGTTGTATATAATTGGGGTTGGTGAAAAAATCTGTTTCCAGTCAATCTTTTCAGCAGAAATATCCATTTGGGGTGAGATGAGTTAAATGAGAGCCCTTTATTTAAAAGAATTTAAAGGTCGAATCAATAGTGAAACAATAATTTATTTCCTTCAAAATAGATATTTTATTCTGAAATAGGGCTCAATGCCCTTAAAGATCTCAATTTTTAATTCTAGGATTGAAAGATTCTTCTGCCTGTCAAAAGACCCTTTGACCGCTCTTCGATCTATTTCTTTTAAATCATCTTATTTGGTTGAGTTTTTCCACTATTTGGACTTTATTACATTAATTAAGGAGAGCGTCATGAGAGAAAGTATTAAAAATACGAGCTTGTTTTATCAGCTTCTGGCGGAATCTGGCGAAGAGAAGGCTCTTAACTGGATTCAGACTCAAGCAGAGAAAATAGAGACAACCAGTGATCCAAATACCTTGTTTTTAGGCTTTAGCCAAGCTTCACGGTATTTCAAGAAGGGGGATTTTTCTCCTTCTGAAAAGTTGGTTGCAATACTCCGTTCAGAATATGCTAATCTGGAAGTGGGCTATTGGACTCTCTTACAAGTTGCTCGCACTTATTTAATGATGAGTCTTGAATTGGAAAAAGAACAGTGGTTTAAAGCAATCAACCAGCTCTTTGAAACGGGTGACCTGTATGAGCAGCAAGCCCTATTTGCAGCACTTCCAGTTTTACCTTTTCACAACGAATTAATACCACGCGCCATCGATGGACTGCGCACCAATATCTCAGTAGTCTTTGATGCCATTGCATTGAATAACCCTTTTCCCAGCCAATATTTTCCAGAGGGCAATTGGAATCAGATGGTTTTGAAAGCGATTTTTATGCAAAGACCACTTTACCGAATTCAAAATTTGAACAAAAGAAGGAATCTTGCTTTAGCTGATATAGCCAGAGATTTTGCGCATGAGCGATGGGCTGCTGGACGTGACGTGATGCCAGAGCTTTGGCGACTTATCGCCCCATTTGTCAATGAGTATTTTCAAAAAGACCTGGAAAAAGTATTTGCTACTGAGGATACGCTTCAGATGAGAGCCGCAGCTTTGGCGATTCATGAGTCAGACTTTGCCCCAGCAAAAATGCATCTGGAAAAATACCCTGAATTGATTCAAAGTATTCAAAACGGCGAAATAAACTGGGAATCCATCGGTTCAGAATTTCAGCGTACTTGTGTTTAAATAATTTCTAATATGAACATTTGCTTTATTGCCAAGGAGAACAGAACTGCAATAATTAATTGGGATAGAATCTTTAATTAGGCGTTATGGTTTTCTGTCTTCTGTCCCAAAGGCGAAAATTTCATACTATTGTTGCAATGGCCAATATAGATAATTAGTGATTTTCCATTTTAAATTTAACCCCATGTATATAGACCCACATATTCACGTCGTTTCCCGAACCACGGATGATTACGAAGCCATGCGAAAAGCAGGTATAGTAGCCATCATTGAACCTGCTTTTTGGCTGGGTCAGCCTAGAACGGAAGTCGGAAGCTTCAAAGATTACTTTAGCACTCTGGTGGGCTGGGAGCGATTTCGTGCCAGTCAATTCGGAATCGTCCACTATTGCACCATGGGCTTGAATTCGAAAGAAGCAAATAATATTCCCTTGGCTGAGCAGGTGATGGAGCTTTTGCCGCTTTATGTTGGAAAAGAAGGCGTAGTCGCTATTGGTGAGATCGGTTATGATGATCAGACCGAGGCTGAGGATCGATTCTATAGACTTCAATTGGAGTTGGCGAAAGAAGTTGATCTTCCGGTTTTGATTCATACCCCTCATCGGGATAAGCGTAAGGGCACCATTAGGAGCATGGATGTAGCGGAAGAGCATGGGTTGGATCCGAAAATGGTAATCGTGGATCATAACAATGAAGAGACCGTGAAAGAGGTTTTGGATCGGGGCTATTATGCTGGATTTACGATTTATCCACATACCAAGATGGGTTCAGCGCGAATGGTAGAAATCGTGAAGCAATACGGCCCGGAGCGAATAATCATCAATTCTGCCGCTGATTGGGGTATTTCTGATCCCTTAGCGGTGCCGAAAACTGCTGACTTGATGCGCAAATCAGGAATTCCGGAGGAGCATGTTCGTCTGACTACCTATCAAAATGCATTAACTGCTTTTGCACAAAGTGGACAAATGGATGAGCAGGATTGGCTAAAGGCAGCGCCTTTGGATCAAACAAAAAAAATGAGCGGAAATTCTGTTCTTCGCGGAGGACAAACGCCAAAAGTTGAAGGCAACTCTGATGTTGTGGAAAACTAAACCATGAAAAATTCACCTGTTTTTGCCTACCTGCAACTTACCCGACCTGCGAATGTCATCACAGCCATTGCAGATATTTGGGCAGGATTTGCAATAGCCGGTGGTTGGACGTATATGGTGAATGACTGGGAGCTTGGAGAAGGAACATTTTGGCAAAATTTAATCTGGCTTTCATTGAGTACAATTGGATTGTATGCTGGAGGTGTGGCATTCAATGATGTGGCAGATGCGTCACTAGATGCTATAGAACGACCTGAAAGACCGATTCCAAGTGGAAGAGTAAGTAAAAATTCTGCTGCATTAATGTCCACAATTTTGTTGGTTGTCGGAGTTTTGGCAGCCAGTCAGGTAAATATTTTAGCGGCTGGTATCGCACTATTGGTAGCGATTCTTGCGGTTACTTACGACTATTGGGGTAAGCATCAATTCTATTTTGGCCCGATCAATATGGGAATGTGCAGAGCAGGGAATTTACTTCTGGGGATCAGTGTGGCCCCTGAACTGATCCGATCTCCCTTAAGTGTAGTTGGGTTAGTACCCTTAATCTATGTGGCAGCCATCACCATGATCAGTCGGGGCGAAGTGCATGGTAAGAATCGAAACGCCTTGTATGCCGGAGCTGGGATGTATGGATTTATTATCGCCTGTATTTTCATGATGAGTTACCTGAATGGTCCCGACTATTGGCACACCATCCCATTTTTGCTCGGCTTGGCTTACATGATTTATCCTCCGCTGCTGAAAGCAATTAAGAGTCAAGACCCAAAGCTTATCGGGAAATCTGTGAAAGCAGCTGTTATTTCATTGATTATTGTCAATGCTTCTCTCGCAGCAGCCTTTTCAGGATGGAAGATTGGGGTAATTGTGTTATTGTTGCTTCCTATATCACTCTGGTTGGCTAAGAAATTTGCAGTAACCTAAATTGAATTCAAACCAAAATAGATACAAATTGTCTTATTCGAGTAAAGCTTATTAGACCCGATCGAAAGAATGAACACCATCATTGAACAAAATTTTTCAGTACCCTTTCGCTATCAGGTTTACTTTACTGAGAATCTGTTTGCTGTCGGAAATCAGCTTTTCATCGAAGCTCTTGAAAAGGGGAAGAAGCCAAAAGTATTCTTTGTAATCGATTCAGGAGTTACTGATACTAATCCTGATTTGGTCGATTCCATCAAAACCTACTCGAAGCAGCATGCAGATCAATTCATTTTGGCAGCTGACCCTTTAATAGTATCTGGAGGAGAAGCTTGCAAAAATGATCTTTCGATCTATCAAAAAGTGGTTGAGGCAACCCATTTGTTTGGAATAGATCGGCACTCTTACATTGCCGCAATTGGTGGGGGAGCAGTCTTGGATATGGCAGGTTTTGCAGCAGCGATTTCACATCGGGGCATTCGTTTGATTCGAATCCCAACAACTGTTCTTTCTCAAAATGATTCTGCTGTAGGCGTAAAAAATAGCATTAACGTCTTCGGTAAAAAGAATTATATGGGCACTTTTACACCACCTGCTGCAGTCTTAAATGATTTCAATTTCCTGAAAACACTCGATGATCGGGATTGGAGAGCAGGCGTAGCGGAAGCAATTAAAGTAGCCTTAATCAAGGATTTAAGCTTTTTTATCTGGCTTGAAGAAAATGCCGAAGCGATGGCAAGACGTGAAATGGAGCCCATGAAAACCCAAATCATCAGATCAGCTCAAATGCATTTGGATCATATTGCAGGTAAAGATCCATTTGAGTATGGATCATCCAGACCCTTAGATTTTGGGCATTGGGCAGCGCATAAATTGGAGCATCTGAGTGATTTCCGAATCAGGCACGGTGAAGCAGTGGCTATAGGAATCGCATTGGATTCTGCGTATTCATTTCTTCAGGATAGAATATCGAAATCTGACCTAGATCGGATTTTTCAGTTGATGCAGACCCTGGGCTTTGAGCTGTTTGCACCTGAATTGGAAGGCGAAAATTTAGTCAAAGGCTTAAAAGAATTTCAGGAACATTTAGGCGGTCAATTGACTATCATGCTTTTGGAAAGTCTGGGCAAAGGAATCGAAATTCATGAAATGGATGATAAATTAATTTACCAAGCAGTGAATTTGTTGTCAGAATTTCACCGTCAGAAAACCGCTGGTTAACAAAAAAGATTTGAAATGAAGTTAAATAACTTCCATTTAAGCTATTGCAGTAATATACATCCAGGTGAAAGCTGGGACGCTACATTTGAAAACCTCCAGATCTATATTCCCGAGGTACGACAACGGCTTGGAGTCACCGAAGCCTTCGGGATTGGTTTGAGACTTTCCAATGAAGCTAGTTTGATTTTGGAAGAACCTGAGCGATTGAATGAATTTCAGACTTGGTTAAAAGCTGAAAATGCCTACGTTTTTACGCTGAATGGATTTCCATATGGAGACTTTCATCGAAAGGTAGTTAAAGAAAAAGTCCACGCACCCGATTGGACCACGGATCAGCGAATAGAATATACGATTCGCTCTTTTCGGATTTTGGCCAAATTGCTTCCTGAGGGAATGGATGGAGGAATCTCCACTTCCCCTATTTCGTATCGCCATTGGTTTAAAACACAATCAGATTTAACCCAAACAATGGAAACTGCCACAGTGCACCTCCTGGAAGTTGTGGCGGAATTGGCAATTTTGGAAAAAGAAACCGGTAAGTTCTTACATCTTGATATAGAACCCGAACCAGATGGGATTCTAGAAAATTCGGATGAAATGATCTGGCTTTATACCGATTGGTTGCTTCCGGTGGGCGTTCCCCTATTATCTGATCAATTTGAAATCTCGGCGATTGATGCCGCAAAACTGATAAAGCGTCATATTCAAGTCTGCTACGATGTCTGCCATTTTGCGATTGTCTATGAGGATCCTGAAATGACATTTGCAAAATTTTCCGCTCATGGAATTCAAATTGGAAAGATTCAGATTTCAGCTGCTTTGAAGATCTTAATACCGGAGGGTGTTGCGGAGCGATTAGAGATCCTTCAAAAGCTTCAACCTTTTGTGGAGTCCACTTATCTCCATCAGGTGGTAGGAATGGGTGAAAATCAGAAATTGAATTCGTATTCAGATTTGCCTTTAGCCATTGAAAAACTAGCAGAAACCAACGATCAAGAGTGGCGTATTCATTTTCATGTTCCAGTTTTCTTGGAAAATTACGGAGCCTTATCATCAACTCAGTCAGCTATAAAACTTGTGCTCAATCAAATTTCATACAATCCTAATATCACCAATCATCTGGAAGTCGAAACCTACACGTGGGAGGTATTGCCAGAAGACACAAAATTAAGTTTGGGCGAATCGATCAGTCGAGAACTGGGATGGGTAATCGAAAATATGTCTTGATATGAAGAAAACAGTGGTCATAAATGTGGTTGCACTTTCCTCAAGAGTAATTGGGGAGCACACTCCGTTCTTAAAAAATTGGATCGAGAAGCATAAAAAGTCCATCATCGAGCCAGTACTTCCTGCTGTTACCTGCGCTGCTCAATCGACTTACCTTACTGGCAAGATACCAAGTGAAACCGGGATTGTGGGAAATGGCTGGTATTTTCGAGACGAGTGTGAGATCAAGTTTTGGCGTCAATCCAATCATTTGGTTCAATCCGAAAAGATCTGGGATGTGCTTCGAAAAGAAGATTCAAGCTTTACCGTTGCTAATATGTTTTGGTGGTACAACATGTATTCATCGGCGGATTTTGCAGTGACCCCAAGACCGCTATACCTTCAGGACGGCCGCAAAATGCCTGATTGCCATTCTCAGCCCATGGAGCTTCGAGATAGATTACAGAAGGAGTTGGGCACCTTTCCACTTTTTTCCTTTTGGGGACCCAATGCGAATATTGAGTCCACTCGGTGGATTGCAAATGCTTCCATGAAGGTTGACGAATGGTATAAGCCAAGCCTAAACTTGATTTATCTCCCGCATCTCGATTACGGCTTGCAGAAGTATGGAATTGATTTTGAAAAAATTGGCCCGCTTCTCAAGGAAATTGATGCCGTCTGTACCGACCTGATTACTTATTTTGAAAGCCAAGGAACTGAGGTGATTTTGCTATCGGAATACGGAATTACCTCCGTAAACAATCCAATTCATCTCAACCGAATATTTCGGGAAAAAGGCTGGATAGAAGTAAAAGATGAATTGGGAAAGGAGACCTTAGATGCTGGCACTTCCAAAGTCTTTGCAATCGCCGATCATCAGGTTGCTCATATTCATGTCAATGATTTGAGTTTGCTGGCAGAAGTCAAAGCGCTTTTGGAGCAAACCTCAGGAGTGGAAAAAGTACTTGACCAATCCGGGAAAGCAAGCTTTGGGTTGGATCATGAGCGGTCGGGAGAGCTAGTGGCGGTTGCAGATGCCAATTCCTGGTTTACGTATTATTTTTGGTTGGATGATGCCAAAGCCCCGGACTATGCCCGATGCGTAGATATCCATCGCAAACCCGGCTATGATCCGGTGGAACTGATTTTGGATCCTGCGATCAAGATTCCTTTGCTGACGGTAGGAGCAAAAGTCCTAAAGAAAAAGCTCGGGTTTCGCTATCTGATGGATGTCATTTCGCTTGATGCCAAGCTGGTCAAAGGAGCCCATGGCCGGATTCCCGAGAGTGATCTGGACAAGCCCATATTTGTGAGTTCAAGATCGGAGGGAGGGAATATTGCTCCTACAGCCGTTTATACTGAGATTTTGAAAGTGATTCGATGAAGAATTAGTCACGCCGAAGCATCAACACAATTTCTGTTTTTGAATTAGAATTTAGTGAGCAAGCCTACGATTGGTTGATCAAAATCCTTTCAAATTTCTGATAGGCATTTGAGAGACCATTAGGCTAGATCCCCGTCAAATGATATAAGCTCAATAGAATAGCCATTATCCTCTTTAAGGATAATCATTACATCCCATGCCGTTCCCTTCATCAGCTTTGCTTAATTTTAGAAAAATAAATCATGAGAAGCCCCAAGCAAATTTTTTTAATTCTTGTAATAGTGCTTGCCTTCGCCTGCAGCAAAAAGGAGGCCACTTGTGATTTGGATGAATCCACTTTGAACCAGAATGTTAGCCTTCAAATTATACGTTTGGAAGATGATTTTTTTGGGTCAAAAACAGCGGAGGATTACAAATTATTGATGGAGAAGCATCCTGAATTTGTAGAGGAATACTTGCAATTGGATCTATATGCCAACTCCGATTCGTTGATTGCAGAGCTCTTGACCATTCACCAAGATTCCACTATGCGAACTTTGTACGACTCGGTAAAATTGGAATTTCAGGATTTTAACAAAATCGAAAAAGATCTTGAAAATGCTTTTAAAGCCATTAAATTTAATTTTCCAGACTTTCAAATACCGAAAGTCTACACATTTGTTTCTGGATTTAATTCTGATTTAATAGTCACAGAAGAGTTGATTGTGATCGGCTTGGATTACTTTTTACCAGCCAATCATACTTTTCAGCCCGACCAACCACGCTACTTGGCCGATCGATATGAAGCTGCTTACATTGTGCCTATGCTAGTTACCGTTATTTCCTCTCGATTCAATTCCACGAATTCTGCGGACAACACCCTTCTTGCGGAGATGATTTATTATGGGAAATCTTACTATTTCACTAAGGAGATTCTTCCATGCACTTCGGATCAGTATATCATCGGCTATACTCCCGATCAAATCGCCGAATCATTCGACAATGAGGAGTACATCTGGGCGCATTTTATAGAAAATGAGTTGCTCTACGAGACCAATCCTTTTGAAATCCGCAAGTACGTAGGTGAAGCACCCTTCACGGATGAGATCAGCACCAAAGCTCCCGGAAGAATCGGAAGATGGTTGGGCTGGAATATCGTAGAAGATTATGTTGTGAATAATGAAATCCAGCTCTCTGATTTGATGGGAGAGGCTGATGCAGAGAAGATTTTCAGGCAGTCAGGATATCGACCTCGTCCGCCAGCGCGCTAGGATTGCCATCTGGATCCAAAACATGAATTAATCTGGAGACCGCAATTTCTTTTGAAAAGTAACTTTCCGCAAGTTTTCGACTATTTCTTGCCATTTCCTGAAGTTGCTCTGGATTTTCGGCTAGCTTCTCAATTTTTACAAAAGCCTTATAAAGCTTACTTGGGAGACAGAATATTCCCAAATGATTTGTCTTCATCAAGTCATACACCCAGCCTTTGTGGTTGATGATGACAGGTTTGCCAGCTGCAATGGCATCAAAAAATTTATTTGGACTGTTAGTTTTCAAAACAGGAAAGTCTGCAAATGAAATCCAGGCTAAATCTGCTAAAGAAAGTACCTCATTTACAGCGGTCTTATTCCCAAAAGGAATAAAAATAACGTTTTCAAGATCTTTTTCCTGAGCGATTTGCTCCAAATGTTCTCGGTGGCTTCCTTTGCCCATAATGAGAAACTGCCAGTTCTTCTTATGGGAAGAAGCCAGTTCTGCCAAATCGATCAATTCGGCTACAGCATTCACTTTACCCAAAGCCCCTGTATAGGCAATCGTGAAGGTCTTCTTTAAGCCATACTTTTCAAGAAGCGATTCAGATTTTGGAAGGGGTTGAAATTGCTCCAAATCCGAGAAGTTAGGGATGAGATCAAGCGTACTTTTACCGCTGACTGCACGAAGGTGATTTGCAATACCTGGGGACAAGGCCACCAAAGAAATGGCATTTTGATAGATTCTTGCTTCGAGATGTTGCAGATATTTGATCAAAAGTGGATTTCCAATCGCCCCAACTTCTATAGGAGCTTTTGGCCATAAATCCCTGACTTCGAAGATATATGGAATCGCCAGTTTTTCCTTTGCCCAAAGTCCTATTATTCCAGTGGTCAGTGGAGTTGAAGTGATGTACAATAGATCTGGACGTTTTAGTTTCTTGACCAATAACTTGCTCTTTTTGACAAAATCTAAAAAGGCCCAGATCCGCTTTATGTAACTGAATTTCTGATCATATTTTATCGGAAGGTAGTGCACCCTGATTCCGTCTATCCAGCGCTGATCGTAGTTGGAGATATTGCCAGTCGTGATCAGTTCTACATCATGTCCGGCATCCACAAGGCCTTTGGCTAGATGGTAAGAGCGAATGGCTCCGCCTTCTTCAGGGGTTTTAAAATACTGGTGAATATAGATGATTCTCATAGCTCATTCAATTTGACCCAATCTGCCAAAAGGAACAAATTATAGAGAATTAAAAAATGATGTTTTGAGTTTTGTTCAGGATTCTTTACAATCTGCCGCATCTCTTGAGTCATTAGCTCATGATGGGTCTTTTCAAAGTTCTTAAGCGTAGCAAAGACTCTTTTAGAAACTGGGCCATCCATCGAAAGCCATTCTTCGAGCGGGAGCCCAAAGCCAAATTTTTTACGCTTAGCAATCCAACCTAAGCCTAAGTCTTCCAGGCAGCTTTTGATCCATACTTTACCCTTTAAGTTGTTTTCATCCGCGGTCTGATTGAAAAGGCGAATCATTCCAGCGTCCAAATAAGGTGACCGTCCTTCGATTCCATGAGCCATAAGTGCATTGTCTTGGATCTGAAGTACATCCTGTACCAAATAATTTCGGCGATCAAATTCCAACGCCTGTCTGTACGACAAGTTCTTTTCTGGGAATAATCGCTCATAATCATCAAAAATATCTTTTGGTAAAGGTAATAAGGCCGAGAAATTCAGAAAAGTCCGACGCGAATCGGGATCAATTGCATTGAAAAATTTACTCCATTGGCGGTTCAAAGGAAGTTTTTTCACAGAGTCTTTAATAGGCAAGAGAATTCCTTTTTGCTTGAGGTAAAAATCAAAAGCAGTATGTCGCTGATAACCTCCCCACATCTCATCTGCTCCTGATCCCGAGATCAATACTTTGATGTCTTTTTTTGCTTCTTTTCCAATCATCCAAGATAAGAATCCCGCAGAATCTCCAACCGGTCCGTCAATACTTCGCACATACTTCTCCCAGTTTGCAAGAAAAATCTCCTGATCGATCTCAATCAGAGAATGATCCGCAGGGTATTTTTGAAGGAATCGAATAGCGGCATTTCCATCAGCATATTTTTTTCGGAAAGCTTTTTCTATCTGAATCGTGTAAGCAGGCAATTTGGTGCCCGTTCGTTGATACCAAAGCGCATAGAGCAATGAGCTGTCCGCACCACCGCTCAGCTGTATACCCACTGGGACATTTGCATAGAATTGACGCTGCACCGCGGCATCCAGACAAAGCTTGAATGTAGAGGATTCTGGATCTATATTATCAATCTCAGCATTTCCTAAAAAATCCCATCTAAAAGTTGAATGCTGATAAATTGTACTCAATCTATTTGGTTTCCATTCTCGGATACCCTTCAGAAAAGTCTTACCCGGCAAAGCCGCTCTTAGATAGAAATAATGTCTTATTTGCTCCCCATCCAGTACTGAGGGTTTGAACTTCCGAATTCCTCGAGAATCAGAAGAAATGATCAATCGATCAGGATCCTGTGAATAGAAAAGGGGTTTTTCGCCTACTTTATCTCTAGCTACCAGCAAAGATTTTTCGATGACACTTACAAAAATCAGAGAAAACATACCTTCCACTGTATCCAGTCCTTTTTTTCCGAAAAGTCGCAACCAGTGCATTAGAACTTCAGTATCTGAATCGGTAATCAGGTCAACACCCATTTTTTGGAGCTGGCATCCTAAGTCTTTATAGTTATAGATTTCCCCATTCCAGATCAAAAAATAATTGCCGTCAGGCGACCAAAAAGGCTGATCAGCGTCTGGACTGGGATGAATAATTTTCAACCGATTTACACCAACCCAAAGTCCCGGCCAAGGGCTGAAAGCTGCCTCTTGATCTGGCCCACGATGCACGGAAGGCCCCATAATCGTTTCAAGTGCGGTCTTATTAGCTCCCTTTCCCCAAATTAAATGGATTCCGCACATGGCTGCTTAGCTATTTTGGGGGTTAGATAGATTCTTTTTCTCAAAGTATTTACAGAAATGTGTGATCGCACAAGAATCACATTTAGGCGTTCTGGCCAAGCAGACGTAGCGACCATGTAGAATCAGCCAATGATGCGCCACATGCACGTACTGTTTGGGGATATGCCTGATCAATTGTTTCTCAACCTCCAGCGGTGTTGTAGCAGTTTGAGTCACCAATCCCAGCCTTCTTGATACTCTGAAAACATGCGTATCGACCGCCATATTAGGTTGATTCCAGACTACTGAAGTGATTACATTGGCTGTTTTTCGACCTACTCCCGGAAGTTTAACCAGCTCAGCCACCGTTGACGGGACTTCACCTCCAAAATCTTCTATCATCATTTTACCTAAGCCGAGGAGATGTTTGGTTTTATTGTTGGGATAAGAAACTGACCGGATGAATGGAAATAGCTCATCAAAATTAGATGCTGCCAAATGTGCGGGTGTTGGGAAAGTGGCAAATAATGCCGGCGTCACCAAATTAATTCGTTTGTCCGTACACTGTGCGGAAAGGACTACTGCAACCATCAGTTGAAAAGGGCTGTCATACTGAAGTTCAGTTTCTGCAACCGGCTGATTTTCCGAAAAATGATTTATAAATGCTTCGTACCGTTCTTTTTTAAGCATGATAGGGGATATAGGCTTTTTAATATGGCAAGTTAAGAATATTTAAAAATTAGGTTTGAATCATGTAGGATTGAATTTAAGATTTGATTTCATAGCAAGAGTTTTTGGTTAACTTGATTCTATAATTTCTGCTATGAAAATCCTACTATTAACTTATTTTTTGATGCTAAGTTTTATTACAACCAATTATTGTCAAAACCGTCCAAGAGCGATGGGGGTGCCGTTTGGAATTCTTCCTACGGGAAAATTGAATGCGATTACCGATGTGGCTGGAGTTCAAGTGGGACAATTTACCAAAATCGAGGGGACAAATATTCGTACTGGAATCACTGCAATTCTAGCCCATGGAGGCAATCTTTTCCAGCAAAAAGTGCCCGCTGCAATCTTCGTGGGAAACGGTTTTGGAAAATTAGCCGGGGTCACCCAAGTTCAGGAACTCGGGAATCTGGAGAGTCCAATTATTCTAACCAATACACTAAGTGTTGCTGCTGGAATTGAAGGAGTTGTGAGATATTCGCTAAGTCAGCAAGGAAATGAAAGCATCCAATCAGTCAATGCGATCGTGGGCGAAACTAATGACGGTTATTTAAATGATATCCGAGGGATGCATCTTTCCTCGGAGGACGTGATCAAGACTATCGAATCTGCAAAATCTGGAATAGTCGCCGAAGGGAATATTGGAGCAGGAGCAGGTACAATTTGCTTTGGCTGGAAAGGTGGTATCGGCACAGCTTCGCGTAAGCTACCCGAAAGTCTGGGAGGCTATACTGTGGGAGTACTTGTGCAAACCAATTTTGGAGGAAACCTTCAGATTGCAGGAGTGCCCGTTGGAGAAAAATTAGGTAAGTATCCTTTCAAAGATGCGCTGGAGAAATCAGATGGAAGTTGCATGATCGTAATCGCTACAGATGCCCCTGTTCTTGACCGGAATTTAGAGCGAATGGCTCAACGGGCGATGATGGGCTTGGCTAAAACCGGTGGAATAGCCTCTAATGGTAGCGGCGATTATGTGATTGCTTTCAGTACTGCGGCCGGTTTACGAATCTCCTATTCTGCCAAAAGCGGAACATTGGAAAAGACAGAAAGTCTCCGAAATGATGACATGACCCCACTTTTTTTGGCGGTAATCGAAGCAACTGAGGAAGCGATTATCAACTCACTCTTTGCGGCAGAATCGATGACTGGAAGGGATGGAAATTCGGTTGAGGCTTTGCCGAAGGAGCAACTTTTGGAGTGGGTAAAAGGGAAGTAGTCTGTGGCATCAGTTAGTTTTTGAAAGCCTAAAATCTGGATTTCAGAAGATAAAGTCCTAACTTAATGATAACAAAATTTCATGCCATGATCAAGAAACCTGATTTTTCTGCTCTTAAAGCAATTTTCATCAACTGCACACTCAAGAAATCTCCTCAGCAGAGCCATACCCAAGGCTTGATGGATCTCTCTATTTCTATAATGGAAAAGGAAGGCGTGAGTGTAGATCAGATTCGATTAATTGATCATGAGGTAGCCTCGGGCGTGTTTCCGGATATGACCGAGCAAGGCTGGGAAGTGGATGAATGGCCTGCTATCACCGCGCGGATTATGGACGCAGATATATTGGTGATGGGCACTCCGATTTGGCTAGGGCAGAAGTCCTCTCAAGCCCAAAAACTGATTGAGCGACTCTACAGTCTCAGCGGGAAATTGAACGATCAAGGACAATATGTATACTATGGCAAAGTGGGCGGCTGTCTCATCACTGGAAATGAAGATGGTATAAAACATTGCGCCATGAGCATATTATATTCCCTTCAGCACGTAGGCTACTCCATTCCGCCACAGGCAGATTCGGGTTGGATAGGAGAAGTAGGACCAGGCCCGAGCTACTTAGATGAAGGATCTGGCGCCAGGGACAACGATTTCACCAACCGTAACACGACTTTTATGACTTACAACTTACTCCATCTTGCCAACATTCTAAAATCTCAGGATGGCTATCCGGCCTATGGCAATTCGAAGAAAGATTGGAGCACGGGTGAACGCTGGAATTTTGAAAATCCCGAATATCGGTAGGACTCAGAATATGAGTTTACATAAGAACAGTGAATCTGCCATCGCATTTTTCTGAATGGCATACAAAGGCAATCCGAAAGAAACTGTCAACGCTATGTGGGAGCGGAGTATAATTTGTAGAATCCCGCGGTGGCAAACCGAACGGAAGGTTTGATAACCTCCTCTGAGCAAATGGAAGTTGAGTATCCCGAGAAAGCTAGTGAATTTTTCCAGGCAATAGCTGGTAAAGAATTGGTAGCCTTGCATAGCCATCAGACTTGGCCTGAAAATGAACAATATGTGACCATGAATTTTTTTCCGCTTTGATGAAAATGGGGAAGCAGTAGAACCTTGGGATTCCATTCAAAAAGATCCCGGTAAATTCAGCAAATCCAAATCGAATGAATTGAGGTGGGTGGGTGCGAAACTTAGTTTGTTCGGAGAACTAGGAGAGCACTGTGCGACAGGTTTGAAATCGCTTTTTAAGAATGTACTCTGGAAAAACGAAAGCACGCCACCGTAAGTGTCTTCACTCACGGTAAGAAGGAATTAATAAGAATATCAAATTCTCAAACCAGACTTCGAACTATTTAAATCACGCTCATGCTTGGTTTTGTGCTTTGACTGGAAAGGCGGTATCTGCACTGCTTCGCGTAAGCTACCCGAAAGTCTGGGATACTATACTGTAGGGGTTTTAGTCCAAACGAATTTTGGAGGAAACCTTCAGATTGCAGGAGTGCCTGTTGGGGAAAAACTGAGTAAGTATCCTTTCAAAGATTCCCTTGAGAAATCAGATGGTAGCTGCATGATTGTCATCGCTACAGATGCACCAGTCCTCGATCGAAATCTGGAGCGAAGAGCACAGCGAATGATGATGGGTTTAGCTAAAACCGGTGGAATAGCCTCTAATGGTAGCGGCAATTACGTGATTGCTTTCAGTACTGCTGCCGGTTTGCGAATTCATTATTCCGTCAAAAGTGGTACTTTGGAAATATCGGAAACCTTGCGGAATGACGATATGACTCCACTCTTTCTGGCAGTCATCGAAGCGACTGAGGAAGAGATTATCAATTCACTTTTTGCAGCAGAAACAATGACCGGAAGGGATGGAAATTCAGTGGAGGTTTTGCCGAAGGAAAAGGTTTTGGAATGGGTGGAAAATGAAGAAAAGGCTAAAAATTAATTTCTAAGGAAAAGTTTGGGGTAATTCCCATTAAAGGGATATTAGAGGTAGTAATAATCCGGTCTCGGTTATTTTTTGGGTCGCGAGGAACAACAGTTGAAACTTTTAAATCCAAGATATTCTCTCTGTCATACATATTGAAAATACTCAGCGAAAAATTAGCCTGAGATTTCCCAAGATTTACAAAGTATCTAGCACTGACATCTAGCCTGTGATATACAGGAAGTCTGTTCACATTTCTTTCTGCTCTATTCAAAACCACAATATCAGGACCTTTTGATGAAAGTGATTGTTTGCTAGTCCCTTGTCCAAACGCGGTGTAGGGCTTTCCTGAACCATAGATCCAAGTTGCCGAAAATTCAAAATTCTTAAAAGTATATACTCCGAACCAGTTAATCTCATGCCGCTGATCATGATCAGCATAAAATGCTCTTCCTAGATTAATTTTCGGAAACTGGTACTCTACCTCAGATAAAGTGTATGAAATCCAGCTTGAAAAATTCCCCATGTCCTTTTTCACCATCATTTCCATTCCTTTAGCCCATCCATTTCCAGAAGTAAAAACCCTATTATTATCCTCAAACTGTGTTATCAAACTTCCATTTCGATACGCGTACTCCATTAAACCACTGAAATCCTTCTGAAAGAAATTAATGGTTAAAAGAGCGTTATTTTTTGAATATTCCAAGCCCAATAATCCATGCCAAGCCCGCTGGACTGGAACAGTTGTGCCATTTGCTAACACCCAAAAATCTCGACTTCCCTCAAGTACATTTTCAGTATTAGACTGGTTGATAAACTGATGATAAATACCGGTAGCCCCCTTTAACTGAAGGGTTGAATTTATCTTTTGGATAAATGAAAATCGCGGCTCAACATATAGTTTATGGGTTTTGGAGAAATAACTAGTTCTGATTCCCGGAGTGATGGAAAGTGAAGAACTCAAAGCAAAAGTTCCTTGTAGATATTGAGCGAGTAAATACTCATTTTCCTCAATTTTTTCTACTAAAACGGAGTCATTGGCGACATAATTCAACTTGTTATTATACAAAGAATTGGACATACCTATCTCGATAGTGTTCGTATTATTTATTATCCATTCATGATCCAGTTTAAAAGAAATATCCTCGATATTATTGAGTTGATCTTGACTGTTAGTTCTCCTGTAATCACTGGATGCTTTGGAAGTTATTTCAGAGTTTTCTATTTCATTGAATGTACTCTCATAAAATGAATAAGATACGTTTGAAGAGGTATAATGCTGGTTATTCCATTGTCTTGAAACATTCAATGAACTGCCCACATTTCCCCAACTAGTCAAACCAATTCTCTCCTTTGACACGGTCAATGTATCTCTAAATTTTACCAGAGAATTTTCGGTATAATTCAATATGTCATTACTGTCATAAAAGCTGAAGGATAATTGATTTTTGGCTCCAAGTTTTGTAGAAACTTTAAAATTCATGTCTGAATAATAAAATTTCGGGGTTACCTCACTTTGGGTGGTTCTGAATAAAGGAGTAAGTGGAGATTTCTGATTATTAGTGAGGCCACTTTCGAATATTGAAAAAATATCTTCGAATAGAGAAGTGGACCAAATATCAGTGTAAGATCTCCTTCCTGAGAAAAATAAAGTAGCTCCATTATCTGATAATGGGGTCTCTAAGGAAGTGTTTATGCTCAGTAAATTAAATCCGATAGAGCCCTTTGTTTTATTTCTGTTTCCATCTTTTCCTGATATCTCTACTATGCTGGATACTCGACCCCCATATTTTGCCTCAAATCCTCCTTTATACAATCTTATGGATTGAATCGCATAGGGGTTGAATGCACTGAAATACCCAAAAAGGTGATCAACATGATACACAGTAAAGCCATCAAAGAGTACCAAATTTTGATTTGAGGTTCCACCAGTAATATTCAGACCAGATGAAGCCTCATTAGTAGCATTGACTCCTGGTAAAAGTTGTAAAGATCTGAACACATCTACCTCACCCAGGGTAGGAGTTTGCCGCGCGTTCACTGGATTATAGGTGACCTTCCCCGCCTCACCAACTGTATTGAAATTATCAATTTCTTGATCTGCCAAAACATATTCCTCAAGTTCAGTGAATTTTGGTTTTAATCTTATGTCCAATCTTTTGAACCGATTTTGACTACTGATATCTAAGACCGTGTCTTGATACCCTAAATACGATACCCGAATCTGATGAACTTTAGAGACATCTGAAATCATAAAATAGCCCTCTTCATTTGACAATAGATTCTTTTGATCCTCCTCATACCAAATAGTTGAAAATGGTAGGTTTTCTCCTGATTCCCAGTCCGAAACTAATCCAGTTATCTCCAAGCTCGGTTTAAATTCTTCTTTTACCTTTTTCTTAATAATTATTGTTCGCCCATCCAGAAGCTCAAATGTTAAATTTGTGCCTTTCAAAATTTGAATAAATGATTCTTGAAGAGAAAGATTGTTCAGACTGGCATCAATATAGATTCCTTTTACATTCCTACCGCTGAATGCAATTTTGAGTTGATAATTTTTCCGCAGTAAATGAAGAACATCTTTTAAAGGAGCGTTTTCAAAAACCTCATTAATCACTACGGCCTCACTACCCAAACTTACTTTTGGGATAAAGACAATAAGAAAAATGATCAAAAAGAAGTTTTTTAACATTAGCTCACTTATATATTCACCATAGTATTTCATAAAACAGAAAATTCCAGTAGAAAAATTCTACCGGAAAAATTCGGGTTTTATCATCAATCAATTGGATGATAAACTTATGCTTTCGCTCAATTCAAGGCACTCAATTTTATTTTTTTACCATCAAAATTATATTCTAATTCTAATGGCTCACAGACTAATTTGAGTGCTTTTTTAAGATCTTTATTATCAAAGTATCCCGTATACTTTAACTTTTCAACTTCTTTTGGATAGCTGATCTCAACGCTATATTGATCTTGTAATATTGAGATTACGTTATCGAAACTTTCATCTTCGAAATAGAATTCTCCAGAAACCCAGCTAGGCTCACCTAATCTCTCCAATTTGATTACCTTAAAAATTGCTTTGTTCAAAACAATCCCGTCTCCTGGAAGCAGCAGAACATTTTCTCCGGTTGATTTTGAGGTAACTGAGACTTTTCCTGTCAGGCAGCCAACTTCATATTTTGTCTGATTGGAAATAATGGTAAAGCTGGTTCCCAAAACCTGAGTGGAACCAAGCATGGAATGCACGGAAAACTTTTCGCCCTTTTCAACTTCAAAAAAGCCAACACCCTCAAAAGTCAAGTCTCGGTTAAATAACCAAAGTAGTTTATTGTATTTGATACTAGCCCCATCCTTCATATTTACCTGAGATCCATCAGGCAATTTTACAGTTTTGACAGCTATTTCAGTAGCTTCTATACTTACATCATTTAGTAATAAAACGCTGTAAAAGGCAATGAAAAGGAATGAAATGCTGGCAGCTAATTTATAGAAAATCTTAATGGAGAAAGATGGTTTTGCTTCAGAATCGATAGTCACAGAGCCCTTTTCGGTAGGCAAAGCTTCGTCAAGCATACTCATCATCTTCATTAGTTCACTTTCTGCGGGAAGTTCACTGGTAGGATAGGATAGAAGTTTTTCCTTTACTTTTTTATCAAAATTTTCCATGATTCTTTAATATTCATTTTGGATTATAGCTCTTTTAAGTCTCTCTCGAGCCATAGACAAATTCGATTTGGAGGTACCTTCTGAAATGCCCAATAAATCAGCTATTTCATGATGTTTGTATCCCTCTATCACGTAGAGGTTAAAAACTATTTGATAAGAAGGAGCCAAGCTCTGGACAAGTTTTGTGATTTCTTCCGCTGAAAGACGGTCCAAAACATCTTCATCTTTTGAAGAAACCGCGCTTGCTTCCTCAATATCATCTTGATAATAATGCTTTTTATTTTTCCTAAAATGGTCAATTGCAGTATTGATAAAGATCCTTTTCATCCAAAATTTAATTTCCAAATCAGAATCAAATATTTCAATCTTACTAAACACCTTTAAGAATCCATCATTAATGATTTCTTCTGCGTCCGCTCTAGAATTGGAATATCGAAGGCAGATACTCATTGCATAGCCATAAAATATACTGTAAAACACCCTTTGGGCATTTCGATCGTTAGTTTTACATCCCTTGACCAGAAGTTTTACTTCGTCTTTCATGTATTTTTTTAAGTAAAGCCGGAAATTTTTCAATTTCCGGCCTGCAACCTACCATACAATAAACTTATCCTTTGTTCATCCCACAAGTCTTCAACTCAACAAATTTTCCATCTCCATCAAATATCAAGACTCCAACTTCTTTAACTAAAACATGAAACTCAAGCTTCTCATTTCGAGTGCCTTTTCTTGCTTTTAAAACTTTATCATCAGGGTAATTTGCGGTAACATAAGAACTGATCGATAATGGTAAATTGGCAACATCTATTGGTTGGAAATTAGCGCAATTTCTTAGAGGTTTCTCTCGAAGTTCTACAAAAGCACCTACTCCATCAAAAATTACAATGCCTACTTCTTTGACCAAAACGTGAAATTGATTGAGCTCACCTCTTTCAATGTAAATGATCTTTAAGATTTCTTTGTCAGGATAAGTCCCACTTAAGTAGGCAGCTGCATCAGCAGGTAAGTCCTTTAAATCCAATACGTTTGGCTTGGGACGATTTTCATCAAAACCTCCAGGAGGTTTGCCGAAACTTCCCCGTTTTCTATGTTTTCCGCTACAGTCTACTTCAGATCCATCTTCTCCAAATGCACTTAATCTTCCATTTGATGAAAAAACCAAATTCATCCGGTTTGTCAAATTTGCCTCATAAGTTACCTCCCCATCAGAAGAAATACGGAATGCAGAGGTAATTACTTCTCCTTCATAATTTTCCAAAATAAAAGCAGATGCTGTTTGCGGTAATTCACTCTCAGTGATTTCTGCTACAATCAGACTATCGTTTGGTATTTCATCCCCTTGCTGGCATCCGGTGATGACAGCCAAAAAACTTGCGGCCATAAGAATTTTTTTTAACATGATATTTTAGTTTTCGTTAAATTATTAAGTATTTGAAACCAATACGGTGACATAGTCTAAAACCGTTGGTAGGTAAGTGAATTTTTATTTAACAAATTATAATGGCTCTATTCTAATCTGCGAGTGATTTATATGAGTGATAACTTCGCCAAGATTTTTTGATCAACTGCTGAGGAATAAGTTTTCTTTACCGGGCATCTGTATGTTCTTTTAGATAAATTTTCAATAA
>Ga0335398_10002400_pt1 | contig 29699 bp, 38 predicted proteins | sample BON03_FD_205742 | JGI IMG/M metagenome (GOLD analysis project Ga0335398, IMG submission 205742) | Freshwater microbial communities from Lake Bonney liftoff mats and glacier meltwater in Antarctica - BON-03 (spades assembly) (version 2) | ecosystem: Environmental > Aquatic > Freshwater > Ice >... | reverse complement strand
CCCCCCCCCTTCTTCTAACAGCAAAGCGCCTTGCACCGGCGAATCGCGGGGAAGATCACATTCTGCCCCACCCCCCACAACGTGTCCACCGCTGCGTCGAGCGACCCCTCAACAATGTCGAGCTCTTCCCCTGACAGGTGCACGGAAAGGACCTCAACAATCACATCCTTAAGAAGCTCCTTCTTCTCCGTCCCGTCCAATCCACGCACCTTGTGGAGTTCTTGCATGAGAGCAATTACGCACACGAGCAACGCGGAGTACCCCGGCCGCCCCTTGTCCAGTCCCTCCTGGATGGAGGTTACAAGGGCGCCAAGCTGTTCGCGACAAGAGTCAATGAGATGTTCGCGGATTTGTCTGTTAGCCGACATGACGATTTTTTCTTGGTGGCAATGATTTATTTTTTGCGTGGCCCGTTTTACCAAACGCCGTAAAACAACAGCTCGGATCGCAGCGTTCCCGGGAGCCGACCGAGATCTAGCTTCCCCTCAGCCACCCGAGACAGCGCCTCGGCGGCGAGGCAAGCTTCTGGGTGATCCGGGATGCCCAGGTACCGCAAAGCCAGACCCCGAGCAGCGGCGGTCAGGACGTCCGCGTCGCGGCTCAGCTCGCCGTACAGCGAGTCGTCCAGCGGCCCAAACGGCGGGTCGTACTCTATTTTTGGAATCATTCCCCGCTGCAACGCAGTGGTGTACCCCCCACCGTAGTCGACTGTGATGGCCTGTGTGTTCCGAACGGGGCGCTTGGCAACAAGCGCTAGACATCCGCTTTCAAGCTCAACAAACTCGGTGTTGGGATCAGGGCCGGTGTTGCAAAACATAATCACGTCCCGCAGGAACAGCCCATCGTAGATAGTCTTCCCGTCGCAGTACGTCAACCCGTACGGCGAGACAATGTTGGGGTTGGCCCCGTACCGCCGGTTGATCTCAGCCCGGGACACCGGCTCTCCCGGGAGATCCGTATAATACACCACGTCCCCCGCCTCAAACATGATTCGTCGCCCTGTCTTGTCGTCGGGGTCGTAAGCGTACAAACCCAGGTTCCCATCAATCTGTTGGTCGATCATGATCCGGTGCATCGCGTGCACGTGAACCGGGCATAGCGGTCGCACCATCGTAGTACGCTCGCACCGGACACCTCCCGGGCCAATGTGCGCGCACCGATGCATCGCGACGGGCCCGCTGATCCCTGAGGAGGTTATTGTCACTTGGCGACGCGTCTCAAATGTTGACGCCGCGCCGCCCCCGCTGAACATGGCTTTTCTTTTTAACTAACCCTCTCTTTTTTCCTTGGTGTATATGCTCTCGGTGGGTCTTGGCCGCCACCTTTTGCGTAAAGGTCTTGGGGCACAACCCGCACTTAAATGGGCGGTCACCCGTATGCGTAACAAGATGGCGCTCGTGCTTCCACAGCGTCTCGTCCCTCTTTCCGCAGTGAAGGCACGTGTACGTCTTGCCCGGGGGTTGTTTTCCTAACAACGTCAGCCAGTACCACTCCTTCAAACTCTCGAAGTCTTCCGCCGTCACCTCTGGCAGCTGACCCTCGACAGTGATTGTGGCTCGGAGGCTGGGCATGCAATAGGGGTTGTGATGTGTCATCCGCTTTCCCTTGAAAACGGTTAACCCCTCACGAAATTATGGGGTTAACAAGTCACAAACCAAAGCTATGCCCTGCCTGAAGAAGCGGGTGGCCGCGGCCGTTGCGTATTACCCTTTTAAGGGGGTTGATCGTTTCTACGATGTTGGGGCGCTGCTCAACACCCCCGCGGCGTACCACTCTTGCATAACGATCATGCAAACGAAGCTCCAATTGCTACCAAGTCACACCAAGCTCGGGGCGATTGACGCGCGGGGGTTTCTGTTTGCCGCGCCGCTCGGCTATTTGTTGAACCACCCGGTTGTCATGGTGCGCAAGCTGGGCAAGATGCCCAACACCGTCTCGTCTAAGGCTTACGAGATCGAGTACGGCCATCGTGATGGGATGGCTGTGCAACGCCACGCGGTGGGGCCAGGGGACAAGATCGTGTTAGTCGACGACCTCGTGGCGACGGGTGGAACCCTGAGCGCCGCGATAGAGGCTGTCCGGGCAGCGGGCGGCGAGGTGGTTGGATGTCTCTCGCTGGTCGAGCTTGAAGCATTTGCGGCCCGCCGCGCCGAGACGATTCCGCCGGATATCCAGAGAGTCGCCGTCTTTGACACGGAGCGGGAGCTGCTCGACCTCGGTGCGGCGGCGGGGGCACTTCCCGAAGGCTACGGCGACGACGGCGCGGTTTTTGAGACCAATCGGTAGATATTGTATGAATAAACCGCTTCGTTTTCCCAAGGGTCCAACCAAGCTCTTCTCGGATTGGGTCCCCCCTTGTAAAATTGTGGTGGGTGTGGCACAAAGATTTGTGATGGTGACCCACAGCCAGGTGGACATGTTTACACGAATCGCCGACCCAGACGTTACCGACCCGTCAGCGCTCCGCGAGTTTCGGGTCGACAGGCAGCCGCCGATCAAACCGAGTATGCTCGCGTTCGTTGAGCACTTTGATTCCCCCAAATCGGCGTCCCCTACAACGCGTTCACCCCCGACCATGTTTTCGCCGTACGTGGCCTCGCCAGCGCCGTCGGCTCGGTCCCCCCCTCAAACGCCGACCGCTTTTGCGCCGTCGCCGTCGCCAGCGCCGTCGTCGGCGAGAGCAAGCCCGCCTTACAGGAGCTCTCAGTACCGCCCACCGCAATCACACAGCGATTTCGACCGCGTCGCGTCGTCGTACCTCGCGCCGTCCCCGGCCAGATCGATGCGGTCAACCGCAGGAAAGACGTTCGCCGACATGGTCGATGAGATTCATGTCGAGGCGCAACAGCTCCAGAACCGCCCCGCCCACATGCCCTTGCCCGGTCGGATCCCTTCGTTGGCGCTCGCCCCACCCAACATGGCGATGAAAGATTACGCCGAGCGCCGCGAGCTGTTTATTCGGATCGACGACATGAAGCGGATGGGGTTCACGTTCCCGGACATCCCGCCCAACTGCGCCACCGAGGACCTGCGACAGGAGATTGATCGTCGAGAGATCTCGATGAGCACGGTGGACAAGGTCGACACGTCGATCTCTCGGATCCTTAAGGTGTCGCAGGGTCTTCACGCCATCAACAAGAAGACCGGGTGGCTCCAGCTCCCCGATGATTACCACAGCGAGATGAAGGCGCAGGTAGACCGGCCGCAGTTTCGGTACAACGTCTACAAGATTGTGCTCAAGCGCGCGCGCAAATCCAACACCTCGCCGATGGCGTACGTGGCGTGGGTGTTGGCAATGCCCATCCTGGAGGGGCTCATAATCAAACTCATCAGCGTCGTCACCGGATGGAATTCACCGCTGATCAACGGGATTCTCCGCGGGCTGTTTCGGTCCGGAAACAAACAAAACCCAAAGAATTTGCCCAAGGTCGAGGGCGTCACCACCGGGCTCGGAGGTGACACGGTGATTCCGAGCGACGGGTTCTCGACCGAAGCTGTCGCCGCTTTCAACGGCCGCACCGCATCGGCGGCGCGCGGCCGAAAGAAGCTTCGCCCAATGACGACCCCAGCCCCTCCACCCGACGCGGCGCAATCACAGGAGGCTGAGGGCACCGAGGTGGTGACCGCCGATGAGCTCGACTCGCTCTCGGCTTAAGTCGTCTCTGGGCCTGTGGGTAGGATGTAGACGCGATGGACGCGGGCCCTGGCGGGGTCGGTGTCGTCACCGCAGCTCATCACGTACATCGGGGGCGGCCGTTTTTGCTCCGCGCAGGCGGCGTTGGTCACAACGACTTGATACAGCTCATTGTCGGCGATTTGCAACAAGTACCCTGAAATGTTCCGGAGCTCCTTGATGCTTGGGATCGGGGCGCTCTCCTGGATCAAATAAGGCTGGACTGACCGGGGTCTCGGCGGGGGGCCCGGGATGCACGGGCACCACCGCGGTGGGTACAGGTAGAGTCGATACAGCGAGTTCCGCGACACTATCGCCAACAGCGCCGGACTAGCGTGGTCAAACCCCGCGATGGTCCGCGGGGCCACCTCGGTCATCAGGTTACTCCGACACATCGGGCAGGTGGCGCTCCGCTTTCCCCAATCCCGGATACACTGCGAGCAGAATTCGTGCCCGCAAAAGAGCGGGATCATCACGCGGTCTTCGTAACAAACGTCGCATCGTCGTTTCGTGAAGTCCATTCGCAGCTTTGTCTATGCGACTCTCCTCAAAATAAAAGCTTCAACCATACCTGAAAATAATGCCCACCTTGTACAAGCGCGTCGTCACACCGCACAACCCAGAGCAGGGTGACCCGCAGATCTGGTCGTACATCCCGTACGCCGAGTACGACACGGAGGCGGAGGTGCTTCACATGGCCTGCGTACTCAACGCCAAGCTTCCCGAGGCCCGTGCGGCGTGGAACAACGCCAAGCAACACTACGATGACTTTGCGTACGTCTTTACCACCAACAACCGCCACCTTCTGACACGCGTCTACTTTGCGGGTGTGCCCCCAATCGACAAGATTCGGTGCATGCTCAACAACGAGACTGGCGTCCGTGTGTCGGTGGCGTTCTGATTTATTGCACGTCCCCCCCCATCTCAGATGTCAATTAAATTCAAGGGGCGCAATTCAACAAACAATGTGCTTCAGCAAGCGCGAGTCGCTCCTAGCCCTAATCGTGGGCACCGCCCTCAACGTGTTGACCGTCGGTGTGTTGCTCTCCGAGAAGCGGTACGCGGTGGACTGGCAAATGCGGATCGCCACTGTATTGCTATGGCAGTACGCCCTGTTGATGCAAATCCCCGAAGCCGCGCAATGGCATTACATTGACAACAACAAGCCCACCCCCAAATGGATCAAGCCCACCGCTTACGTGTTCAACAACACGCAGCCCATTGTCCCATGGATCATTATCGCGCTCACCGCGTTCTACACCGGACGCCGGGTCCCGTGGTGGTCTTCGATCGCACCGATCGTGTTTACGGTAGTGGCGGCCGCGCTCTTCAAGAGCGAGGTGGTGAACACGAGTCACAAGGGCATCACCCCGGTGACAAACTGCCCGCACCTCAGCTTGCATTGGTGGCAGGGCAAGCTCAAGTGTTGGCTCCCGCTCTACTTCTTGGGGGTATTGTCGGTGTTGGCGGTGCTCGATAACAAGGTGCAAAAGGGGGTCCAGGTCACCATTTTCGTCGCGTCGTTCCTGGCGTCGTACTTTTTCTACAAGTGTGGGAGCGGAAGCGTGTGGTGTTGGCTGATTGCCCCCGCCGGGCTGGCCGCGCTCATCTGAGAAATCCCGGTCGCCCCTCTGAACAAAAAAGATGAGCGCATGTGGGTGGACGCACGAAACCGTTTTCTTGAACCCGCAATGCGTGACCAAGTTGTGCACTCGGATGTGTCGGAGCGACATGGAGTTTGGGGTGGTAGCGACCCACGACGTCCGCCCCGAGAAGACAACCGTGTGCGATGGCGACGTGTGCACCAAGACGCAGGTGTGCACCGCCGGATGCAACGTCGAAATCATCGAGGGGACGAAACTCCTGGCCAACCACGAGGACGCCAAGCTGTACGGCGACGTCCAGATCGCGGTGACTCCGATCGACGAAAACGACGTGACCCAAAAGAACAAGAGCTGCGGGTGGCCAGTCAACATTGTAGCGCACACGCACCCCGAGTTTATCCAAGGGGCCAGCCAGTCGTACGCGTTGTTGTCACCGCCAAGCCTTGGCGACCTGTTTGCGCACGCGATCTTGGCTAACTACCGCAACTACAAGGAGAACGGGTGCATCAACACCTTCCTGGTCTTCGCGGCCGAGGGGGTGTACATGTACGGCGTCACCCCGACGCGGTTCCGCGAAGTCGCGCACCAGTTTGAGGCCGAAGCCGAGGCCGACATGGTGGGACTCCCGGCGAATCACCCGGTCTGTCGGGATTTCGCCGTCGGGAATCTGCCCGACGCGACGTACGAGCGGCGGCGAGCGGCCTTTTTCGAGGAGCACCGCAAGCTCAACGACGCCTTTTTTGGCGCCATGATAAAAACGTGCCAGATAAGCCCGATGTTCCGGCTGAGCCGGCCTAAGATGCTCGCCACTGCCAAACACTGGGAGGACGGCGCTCATTGGGTCGGACCGGACCCCAACAACGGCGACGGGTTTGACGCTATGGTCCGAAACCCGACTCCGGAGTTTCAAAACGTGGTCGAGGGTCTGGTCGGGCCCAGATCCAGGTACGCTAAGGATTTGATCGAAAAAGGACTTTTCTGTGTCTTCTATTCGCTGGCCGAGTTTGTCAGCCGCCCGCTACCGGTGGTGATTTCTGTTCCGCCCCCGAACGGCGATGTAAAATTCTGACAAACGTACTCAGTAAACGACAGAGGCCATGTCCGACAAACCTGAGTGGGTCATCGTGTCTTACGACAAGCCGGCTGAGATCAGCGTCGCGGATCACCAGGCATTTATTCGCGCTCTTGCGTACCACACCAAGACATACGAGCAGCGGTACACCCGGATTGACCAAGGGTCATGCAGCCTGATCGAATTTGTGTCGCACGCTGACCCGCGCAACCCGAAGAACGACCGCGTGGTGGTCAGTATCGGCCAGTATGACCAGAATTGCACGGAGCGCCCGTCGTACAAAAAGCGCGTCAACAGCGACGAGTTCAAGAACAGAAAAATCATCAAACGGCTCTGTTTTTACCGGATCCCGCGATGCGACCGAGAGTACCTCGTCGAGACCAAGAAGCTTGAGCTAGAGGTCAAGAACATCGACCGTCAGCTTGAGACACTCCGAGACGAGCCGGCTAAGGGCGGACACAAGGAGATGCTCGAGAAGGAGCGCGCCAAGCTGATGAAGAAGCTTCGCGAGCGGGTCGCCGTGGTCATGAAGCTGAGCTGCCAGAGCGACAGCGACGACCAGCCTCTTTCCCAGCCCTCGCTGGACGCCATGCTCATGGTGCTCGCGCTGTACGCCGGGTACGCCTCGAAGCAGAACGCCTTTTCGTTCCGGACCGACAAGACAAAGCGCGAGTTCGAGTACAACAAGGCCACCGACACGTGCGTCCAGCGCGACGTCGACGTCTCCCTCGAAAAGGCCATCGCCTTGATCGAGTTTGAGCGGTCGACCGCCGCCCAGCTGGTTAAGCTCGATCGGTACACCATCGGGGTCGTCGAAATGGCGCAACAGCTCGGTCTCGATCACTACGAGACCGACGCCATCACGGTGCAGAACATCACCACGCCCAAACCCCTGCGACTCGAGGTCCGCAAGGCCTACGAGATTCTGTACGAGAAGAACCAGCCCAATGGCCTGCGCCCGTTCAACCGGTCGGAGCAGACCCGGTGCATGGTCCAGGCGGTAGCCGACTCCCCCGATGACCCGGGTGAGCTTCTGTGCGTGGTCGGCGGCCCGAACGACGGCGCCATGGTTCAGGTGCTCCACGGGTGGGCCGAGCCGCTGTCCGCCGATCAAAAGAACACCCTCATTCGCTTTTTGAAGCAGCGGGATGCCCTCCGGAGGTAGGCTGACTATCTAGGAAAACCAACGACCCAGTAAAATCATCGCCGTACAACATATTGTCTGCGCTTTCCGTGCAAAGCTCTTGCAACTCGGCCTCGAGCCTCTCCACCGTCGCCATCAGCTCGATCCGCCTCTGCGTCGCCGCCTCCAGCCGCTTCTTCTGAGTCGTCTTTTCCTCGTGTTTCCTCCGCCGCCAGTCGCGCGCGGACTGCGTGTTTTTCTTGCGGAAGTTGCAGTAATGAGTGGTTTCCTTTGTTGTAGGCGACGCCACCTTCTTCTTGGCGCGCCGCTTGATGGGCGTCCACTCGGGCCATTTCGTCTCGACGTCCATGGCTCTGGTTCTAACAATGGGTGGTTATGCTAACGCGTTGACCTTCACCATTGGATGACTCACCATTATGACTCACAATTATGACTCATTCTGAGAGGGAGTGTTGCCCGGTTAACCAATCCGCCTGTTAGGCGAATCAGAACCAAGACCATGGCGGCGCAGGCGAAACCGGTGCAGCCTGCGCTCATCAACGTGTACCCTAAAGGCATGAAGATGCGTCCGAAACACGGATCACCGCTATGTGAACTGTTCGACACCATCATCGTTCCATCGGGTCCCCATAAGGGGGAGCAACTCATCATCACTGCGGCGGACAACATTCCGGACGCCGACATTAAGCTGATCGAGTCAACGGTAGGCAAGAAGCAAGATTCGGCCCGCTGGCGCAACGATCTGGCGCGCAACAACCTGTGCAACGCCATCTGCAACAAGTGCTTGGACAAGAGCGACCTGCTCAAGCTTGGGCTGTGCGACCACTGTTGTTTGACGTGGTACTGCTCGGAGGATTGCCGTGCGGCCGACCAAGAGAATCACCGGTTGCGGTGCGGGCGGCGGAACGGGCCGCTGGACAAAGGGCCAATGCAGCTTGTTTTTGCGAGACTGAAGTAGTTTTGTTTACTGATTAAAATTGGTTGTTTCAGACTGCGTTCATGCGCGCCACCATCTGTTGCGCGATGCTCGCGACGTCGTGTATGACAGTCTCGTAGAACTTGCGGTAGTCCTTGGCGTCCGCGTCGTCGTCGACCCACTCATCTTGCTCCAACGCGGACACAACCGGCCGCTCGCGCCGGACCTGAATCTTCTGGTTGGGGCGGTTGAGTTCACTCTTGGCGAACTCGTACTCGACCGTGATCGAGTTGGTGCCGCTCTTGAGGATGGGAACCTTGAAATACAGGATTCGCGTTGCGTCCTTCTCGCCAAGGAGCGACCGCTGGGTGCACCGCATGACCGTCTTCACCTTGGTAAGCGCCACCGTCCCGGCGCTCATAATGTTGATGGTGTTGGCGGCGGCGGCGGTCATGGCCTGGTCCGTCATAAGCGCGGGCTTCTTGATCTGGTTGACAATGACGTAACCGTTGGGATCGACCTCGCGCTCCTTGGCGTCGCACTCAGCGAGCGTCTTTATAAGATCGTCGCTAGGCTTGCCATTGACGAGCGTCACGTGCATAATCTCCTGCCCACCGACGGCCTCGCGCCCCCCAAACTTGACCCAGCTCCCCTTTTGGAGCGACGTGAGCTGGTCGAGGTCAAACAGGTACGTCTCGACGTCCTGAAGCGACACCCACCCACCGTTGCTCATGAGGAACGCTGCAAAGTACCGCTCGGGGTCGGAGATGTAGTTGCTCTGGAGCATGAACTGCGCTAGCTTCCGGCGGTCTTCCGCAACCTTTGAGGACCCCTTGATCGAATCATCAATGACTTTCATGATTCCATCCATCGCGTCCGAAAGGTCCTTGTTGTCCTGCGGGACCGTCTTCCGGATCACGCGGGTGCCCTCGCACTTGTGGAGCGTCTTGGTGAACTCTCCGCCCCGGCTGCTCGAAGCGGGTGGGATGGCGTTGAAAGCGTCATCAATGTTCTTTTCCTCGAGAGCCCCGGCCGACACAATCGCCGTCGCGAGCGCCATGATGTACTCGACCTTGAACATCTTCATCCGACCGTAGTTTTGTGGATGCGATTTTTGGGCCAGCTTCAGCCGCCGCGAAAACTGGCGCCAAAAAACCTCGCGGCTCTGCTCGACGGTAATACCGCCTCGGCGCTGCGAACCCGTTCGGGCCGACCCGCCGGTCACCATGGAGCCAGCGGGCTGAGCCATCGTGTGGATGACGGTCGTGTCGAACTTGGTCGCTTTGCTCATCGTTGCCCCTTTTACTATACGCACGCCTCCGAAAAAATTCGTGCTACCTGGAGAACTTGCCATCCACGGCGGAACACAGCTCGGTAATTCCCTTATCGCGGCTGCTCACTACCAGGTTGCCCTTCTTGGGTCCGTAGAAATAGAACAAAACCCTCAAAAACATTCGGGTAACGACGTTGGAGGCGACGACCACGCTGCACTCGAGTTTGTCCAAAATCAGTTGCTGGACGCCCTTCTCCTTCAACCGGTCCGATAGCCCCCTAACGTCGCTCCGGTTCTCGAGGCCGGCCCCGTTGAAATCGAAAAGGATTTTGACGGGGCCGTCCGACTCGCGAAGCACGTCGCAAAACTTGGCGAGCGAATCGTCGACGACCTCCCGGGTGACAACGGTGTTGGAGGCCAACACAAATTGAACAATGTTGATCCCGCCCAGGCTCCGGTCCACGTTCATCATTTAATCTCCGGGTTGGTAAGAATATTTCCCGCGACGCTCGCCCATTTTTAAGACACACCCACCCCGTTCAAAGAAGAAGAAAAGGGGGGGTAGGCATGGCGGCCACCCGCAGCTCTGCGGCCAAGCGTAAGATGATGGGGGCGGTGGGGCTGGAGGCCCAGCCCGAGACGCAGTTGGGGTATGACCCCGAAAACCCCGGGTACAGCGAGACCAAGTACGAACCGCCGTACCAGCCCACGTCACCGCCGTACCAGCCCACGTCACCGACTTGCAACCCGTCGGCGTCGTCGTACCAGCCCACATCGCCGCCTTACAACCCGTCGGCGTCGTCGTACCAGCCCGAAGCCGCCACGTACCAGCCCCGATCGCCTGCCAACCCACCGTACGATACCGGGTCGTCGTACCAGCCCCGATCGCCTGCCAACCCACCGTACGATACCGGGTCGTCGTACCAGCCGACGCACTACGAGCAGGGGAGTTACTACCAGCCCCATCAGCCCGCGTACGCGCCGCGCTCGCCGTCGTACAGGCCGCCGACGGATTACTACAGCGGAGGTGGAGGTGGAGGTGGAGGTGGAGGTGGAGGTGGAGGTGGAGGCGGAGGCGGGTGGCACCAGCCTTCGAGACCGCCGCCCAGACCGCCGCAAAATGACCGCCGGCCCCGCGGGTACGGCCCCAACATCAACTTTTTTTGCGGTATTCCGAAGCGGGATTGGGAGCGGGCCGGGTTTCACCCTCCGCTCCGGCGCGGGGAGGACACCCGTGCGTATTTCGGCCACAACCAGATGTAACACAATTTTTCTGTCATGGTAGATCAAAGGAAAATGGACTTGGACGCTCTCAGGGGCGCCATTGCCCAACTTACCCCGGATTCAGATCTAGAACAGTGCCTCCAGGTGGAGGCTGCGATCGAGCATGTGATCGACCCAAAGGTCAAGGAGGAACTCCTGGCCCTGTACGAGGAGAAAAACGCAATCAACGAAGGGGCCGCCGAGGATGAGGACGAGGACGAGGACGAGGACGAGGACGAGGGTGACAATGATATTGATCTTGACGAAGATGAGGAAGAAGGGGGGTTCAACCATGACCAATACGCCTCGGTAACAGAAAGGGTCATTGCGTTCCAGGCGTGGTGCGCACCGCGACGCGATGATCGGAACAGGCGCCTGAACGCGATGATGGCGATAGCGGCCGCGCCCAACCTTCCCGACGAAGAGGAATTCATGAAGACCCGAGCAAGGCTGGACGCGGAGCGCGCGGCGAGAAAGAAGGTGCGGGAATCTGAAGGGGCTGGGGCCGCCGCCGCCGCCGAGTAAAAAAAAAACATTATAATCGCCATGATCCGTCCTCGGCGAGTGTGAGCTGTGTGATAAAAATGCGGAGCAGGGGAGCAAACGAAGGGCGGAGCGGATGATCGGCGGCCGACGTCGTCTTGCGAATAGCCATCAGAAGCGTGACCACCTCTTGCATCGTCACCCCGGCGAGCCGGTCTTTTTCCATGTAGTGGTCATGTACTTTGGGCAGGTACGGGTCAGACCAGTCGAGCGACGCTTCACACAGCGAATGCGGAAGCGCGTCAGTCGATGTCATGATAAGCGTTTGCATGGTGTGCACATCAGAGTAGCGATTGACCATCTCACGGCTTTCCACCTGTTTGCGGAGTGACCCCCCGCCATCGAGCTCGAACGTCACCCACCCATGCGACACGTCCATAATCTTGTTGACAGTCACACCGCCGTCGGGCAGCGCCGCCCCAGGAGCGAGCTCGCCCTTGACCTGGATCCCAAATAGCCGAGCCCGCGCGGTGGTGGTCATTACTTGCACTCCGAGTAGCAGGTGGCGCCGCCGCAGAAACTCGGCCGAGTAGTCGACGTCGTGTGGAACCTCGAGGCAGTACAACACCCGGAACCGCGTGTAGCGGTTGTATTTAGCGGTCGTGATTTTCATCGTGTACTGCTTGGTCTGAAGGCGTTCGATGAGCTTTTCGAGTGTCCCAAACACCCCCAGGCTCTCCTCGTACGCCTCGCGGGCCGCCGTGATCTCGTGCTTGTCGTCGTCCTCGCGCTCGGCCCGCCCGCCAAAGTCAGCCCATGTCAGCGCCGTCTTCCAGGGGCACACACGCTCCCTCCCCAAATAAAACCGCGTGTCGCCCTCTGGGTCGACACTGTAAAACATAATGCCCGCAGAGTAAGATCGCATGAAGTTGCTTTATTACGGCCCTACAATTTCCGCCCCGCCCCACCAAACGTGTTCTCGCCCATGATGTCGAGCTCGAGAACCCCCTTCGTGTTCTTGTAATCAGCGTGCACGGTTCCGATGGTTTCGGCCGTGGAGCACAACGCCAGCGGCTTTTTGGTGTCGCCGGTGTGAACCATCATGAAAACGGCGGTCTCATCCCCCAGTGGTTTCGCCAAGCACTTACGGCGAATCATCAGCTGAAACCGCCCCAGCGTAAAATCCTCTGCCACCATGAACGTGCGGTGTTTGAGCGGGAAGTCGGACTTGGCGATGAACACCGGAACCTTGGGAGCCATGTTTTTATTGACGTCATCCACCTTCATTTTTTCGAGCGCTTTATTATTCCCACACGAAGATCCGACAATCCATGTTGAGCCTCAGCCGGCCGCGATCGTCGACCCGGGCGTACCCCTCCCAAGCGTGGGCGTGGCCGTACAGGTGGACGCGACATTCCTGCTCCTGTTGGAGCGGGGTGTGCGTGAGCAACACGTCGGGGCGCTTGGCCATCACCAACCCCAGCCACCTCTGGTACATGTCATTGTCATAAATGTGCGCGTCTGGGTTAGGCCCCTTGGGGCCGGCTATAATACCGCTCACCCCGCCGATTGTACCAAGCCCCAACGTGGTCTGCACCACCCGGCGGTGGACGTAGCACGGGATGTTGTCGGGGTTGCGCCAATATCGATGCATGTCCGTCTTGTCACAGTCGTGGTTGCCCTGGACAAAATAAAACGCCGCGCACGCTTCTTGGAGCGCCGGGTAATCCCGCTGGGGCCCACGACAATCCGGGTCCCATTGCTCCCACCATCCTTCGTCACCCCCTTCTTCATCACGACGCTGCTCATGGCTCAACACTGAGTGTGCCTGCGGATCCGGATCCGGTTGATTAACCCGATCGTGACGTATGACTCATCGTACCGACGGTCTCGAACAGAAACAGGCAACGGAACGTCTATCCTCGGGGGTGGCAAAGTTTCGGGGATGGGCGTCTCTTGTCGGGGTTGCGGAATTTCGTCCTCACCCTCGAGTTGGTACAAAAAGACGCGAGTGGCCCGGATTGGGTCGCGACAAAAGGGGCAGCGGCTCAATCGAATCAAGCAGTTTCCGCAACACCCGACGTGTACCCCCTCGCCACACAAAAACGCGTGCGTCACATCCCGCTCGGTGCAAATCGGGCACCGCATTCGAGTTGTGGCCGCGGTTTAACAACAAAATCAGAGCAGGTTACCAATCACTCGTTTGCGCTGGGGTGCTCTCCGTATTCCCAAAAACCCGGGGGTGACGCCCCACGGTCACAGTTCTCGGGGGTCAACACCAAAGCCCGGTCGTCGTTACCGTTGAAAAGATCAAAATCCAGATCGTCAAATTCCGCATCATCGTTGTCGTCGGTCGCGATGAACCGCGAATTCGATGCGGTTTGTTGGGGTATGTCGTCGAAAACGTGCTTGCGCTTGAGGTACTGCTCCCACTCGGCGGTGGTCCGCCCGCCTGGGGTCTTGATGCACCGATGTGCGGGTTTCGACGTCCGGGACGTGTACGTGGGGGCTGGGGGCGGCTTGTAGAGCCCGCACCGCGTCGCGATCCCGATGATCCACTTGTTGCCCACCGCCCCCGACAGCTCCGGGCGGAAAGACAGCGAGATGATCGAGTCGGTCCCGTTTGCCCGGTACATGACCTCGATCGGGTTGCGGTTGAACACCCCCGGGGTCCGGATCTTGGGAATCCATCCGATCGGCGTCCCGATGACCTCGCGTCCCGACGTCACCATGTAGTCGCCGTTCAGCCCCGCCTCCGTGGCGCTTCCGCCCTCAAAGACCAGGCTGATCCGGGGGGAACGCACCCCGGCCAACGCCGTTATCAGCTGCCCGCCAAAGAGCGACGCGATGGCCTCGTGCGCCTGCCCCGTCGCCATGGTCGGAACGTTGTACCGTTCCACCCAATCCACCGCCCGGGCCACCGCGTCGTCGGTTTGCGTTTCGGGCCACTTGCGCGACCCCGTCAGGATGCACCCTGGGGCGGCCCTGACCATCTCTGGGGTTAGGTCGTTGGCCTGAACCGTATGTATGGCGACGTTGATTTGATTGAACGCCGCCTCCAACGTCTCGGGTGCCTGGGTCCCGCTTACCACTACCATCAACATGGTGTCCTTGTTGACCTGCATCGCGACTTTGCCTGTCTGTTCTTCCCCCCCCCGCGATGGGGCTGACTGGGATTAACATGAGTCATAGATAGGGTTAACATGAGTCATAGATAGGGTTAACTGTGGGACGGGGGCTCGGAGCTTGGGCCTCAGACCCCGAGGCGCCATGAACAAGCTCAAGCTCAAGCACCCCATGGTGCCCGCAGTTTTGATGAAATTGCCTGACCCCAAGGACCGCCCATGGAACAATAGGCCTTTGTTCACCGCGCTCCCCCACCGTCCGCCTCCTCCCGGGTGGAGCGCGACAAGGGTGGCCAGCGCCGTGTGCACGCTAGGGTTGGGGGGCATTCACATTGCGATCCCGTCTGGGGCCATCGATCACGAGACGTTGGCGGGGTCAGTCAAAGAGATGATTCCCGGAAAAGTGTCAATTGTCCCGACAGTGGGAGGCCCGGGCCACTTAGTCCGGAGTCACGACGGGACGATCAACGCCCCGGACATTTGGTGTAGGTGCAGTTGGGAGGACATGTACCGGCTGATGGTGGCGACGATGAATCAGGACGTTGACGGGATCAGCGCCTCCCACGACGCCATGACCAAAAAGTCAGTGTTGGTCGCGTACTACATATTTATTCATGCGCGGTCTATCATCGTGACCCATAGGCTGAGGCGCATCATGTACCCGAAACTAGTCGCCAAGATCGTCTTCACCACCATTCTGGATTCCAACAAGGTCCTAATTAAGCAGGAGACGCTTTTGGAAGATCTGGATGACCTGAGCGGGCTGGACGAAGGGCGGCGCCAGGTCGTCAAGGACAACCTGCGCACTCAGGGGCTATTCATCGAGGACCTAGTGGCCGACAAGTTCTACTTCATCAAGCTTGATGACCTGTACAAGGTGTTGGTGCGCAAGAACGCGTGCGATTCGGTGTTGACCCCGCTCGAGGATCATCTTTTGCAGAACCAACGCTCTACGCTGATCAAGGCGCTGGCGGACAACCCCGACGTTCAGGCGTACCTCGAGCATGTCTTTGACGACCGGCTGTACTTTGCCAACCAGTAGCAGACACCGCGCATTTGTTGTGTTTTATGGTGGGTAGTGGGAAGGGGGAAGATCATTGTCGGCTCGCTCAAGGTCTTGCGCTCGTAGTAGTAAAAATATTTCCAGCTTATTTTGGTCAGAGCCCCGACACGCTTTTCATAGCTGTAGTCCATGTCTTGTCGCAAAGACGCGTGGTCAAAGCGTGAAATTGTATTTAAGGGTGAAAAGTTTATTCGCATCTATCCCGCACCGGTGCTGGGGTTGTTTCTACAAAAGCTCGCCAACTATGAGCTTGACCTGACCGACCTGATTGGCGATTTCGTCCCGCTGGTCCGCATGTATCGCCGAACAAACCCTTTTCCCCTGGAATTTCGATTGTTCAAGCTCCGCCTGAATCGTCTCGGCCAACAATCCATTCAGCGCCAAAACGTGTTGAATTTTGTTAGCAGGTGTTGGCTGTTTTGCGCATACTACGAATCAAGGACAATGCGGGAGCCCGATTTTATATCGAAATTCGAAAAACACCACGAGACACTCATGAGGCTAGACCTGTCTCGGGTGTCGTGGGATCTGGACCATCTGCGCACAAACCCCGACGCCCATTTCGAGCCTTTTTTTCCAGACGCAAGGCTCCCCACAAAATACGAAACGGACATGTACTTTCGTCTGCTCTGCTACTGAACGGGGAGCTGGGCGTTGTCGCGAATGATAGCCTCGAAAACACGCTCCTGAAACTCCAGGCGTTCCTTTTGAATAATATATTCCATGCTTGTCACCGTTGCAACCGTGAACGCGTAGACGTAGGTCGGGCACGGCTCGCCTAAAATCACCGAGAGGGCCATCGCCATGCACCCCATCGTCACCGCGAGTCCCCAGGTTTGGATCAGATTCCTCGGCTCTTTTCGCATCGTGAGCTTAATCTAATCGTAACGGGTAGATCGAGTGTATTAAATACAGGGTGGGGCACGTCACCATTTAAACAAATAACTGAGCTCAATATGTATTCTCACGCGCGATGGAGTCGCTAAGGCGCTCGCCCCTTGAGCCGCATGTGTTTCCACACTATTCAAACCGTCGGTTTGCCAACCAGATTTACGGAATGTCGTCGTACTGCGACGGACTCCGGGTTCCCGCCGCTACCATTCGAGAACTCCCGCACACCCTCGACATGATCCAACGCCGCGACAAAAAGTTTGCGCGGACGTCCGACTTGGTTGAGTACGTGCACCGGAACAAGATCTCGCGACGGACTGTCGACGCAATGGCGGCGGCGGCGGGCGGGCTCGACAAAGCCAAGCGACGGGTTATTTTCCCGCCAATCCGCTGACGCTGGCCTCGGCTAGCCTTTTCAGTTTTCGTTGCACGTAGTCACTCTCCGGGCTTACTTCCTGGATTCGTCGAAAGATCTTTATGTCGCCTATGGCAAACGGGTACTTTATGCTCATCGTCAAAATGATGCCGTCCGGATCGACCGCCGGGTCCTCCATCTTTTCCGCCTCCTTAATTGCATCGATGAACATGTCGAGGCATTGATCGACGTTGTTGAAACCGACCCCTTGAGCGGCCCGGGTGCATAGATCTTGCGCCCGAGACAGCGCCTTGCCCGGTCGCTCGTTCACAGGGTTATAGAGAATATACTGAAACAGGATGTATGGGTTGACATCCATCAGCTCGAACAGGAGGTCGTCCGATTCGTCCGATTCGTCGACGTCCCACAACCTCGTCTCAAACAGAGACCACTGCGACAGCGGGTGTTGGGGCGACCGCGACCACATCTCGCGGGCCCGGATGGACTGCCCATAATAATGGAATAGTGCTCCATGCGCCAGGCGCTCGACTGGGGTTCGGTCAATGTCCCAGTCATACAGCTGATCGAGGTTGCGCTCGTGCACGTCACGGTCCAAATCCTTGTTGATCGTGTACTGCGCCAGCCAATCGCCTTTCTCGGCCAGCTCCTCGAATTTGACCCTCCACCGCGACCCTATCCACGATCGGATCCATCCAAAGGGCATGCAGTACGCCAGGCTCACCCGCGACGGGGCCTCTTGCCCAGGCCACCGCACCGAGTACGCCTCGAACGCCATTTGGTCCGGGTCTGCGGGTGGGTGTTAACGCCTTAATTTTTTTGCCTCTTCCCACGAATCTAGGGTGAACGCGGACTTCAGGCGGCTGGTGGAGCTCAGCGCTCACAGTCTTATTGTCAAGTCGATGATCAAAGACATGCCATGCACTGTGTTTTGTATTAAATGATAGGATTAACACGTAACAGCCGAATGGCTGGGCCAGGGTCAGTACAAAAGGCGTCGAATCTGGTTCGAATTCAAAACGCTTCCACCGCCATGGGAATGTCGTCGTCGCCTTCATCGTAGAGCATCGTGTAGGCTCTTTGGCGCGCCCTCTCAAATGAAAAAGTGTCCTCGGTGAACCCCAGGTCGGATGAGTTGTGCTCTGTCCGCAGGGCCGCTGTTTTGAAGATCCACATCACCTCGTCGGCCCCCCACCCAGCGGGCGGGTCTACCTTTTCGTAAGTGATCTCAATGTATGGGTAAGTGGCGTTAGGCGGAACCCGGTCCCCGTCATAGATGGGCACGTCCCTCGAGTCCGTCCCCATGGCCCCTATTAATAGAAGATGACCTTCCGTCGCCGGGTTAATACTAAGCACGCGTGAGGGAATTAAACCAGAACCCGACATGTCGCACACGCTGTTGTTTGACTGTGATGTTGTCCCTGGCTCTCTGGGGCCGGTCAACGCGGTGCTCAAATCCGAGTGGCCCGAGATCGAGAGCAATGCCAAGGGTGGGCGGATCGTCCTGGTTGTCGACACCTCAGGGTCCATGGCGGACCAGCGCAAGCTCGAGGTGGCGGTTGAGGCCGCCAAGTTGATTCACGAGCTGTTGCCCGCCGGGTACGAGTTTGAGCTGGTGACGTACGGAACCACGGCCAATGTGTGGGCCCGGCCGGGCGAGAAAGTCTTGAGCAATGTGTTTGACTTGATCCGCACAAACGGCTCTACCAACCTTGAGGCCGGGCTCCAAACCGCGCTCAACCTGAACTGCGAGATCAAGACGACGCTCCCGACCACCTTCATTGTGATGACCGACGGCGATATCAACATGGGTAGGGCGCAGACCCCGCAGTCGCTGGCCAAACTAGTCAAGCTGTATCCAGAGTCGGCTGAGGGGCAGTGGCGGCTCATCGGTATTGGGGACGACTACAGCGAGACGTTTATCAAGGCGTTCTCGGAGCTTCTGCCCAACTGCGTCTTCCGCCACTGCACTGAGGAGTTGATGGCCGACGTGATCGGTGAGGTGGTCGGGATGGCATTTCAGACGGCGGCCAGGCACATCCAGGTCCAGATCGAGCCGTCGTCCAACGTGGCGCACAAGTCGGTCGGCGACCCGCTCCTCGTAAACGGTTTGAGCAGCGATCAAAAGGGCTGCTACCTGCTCCCGGCGGCGGCGGGGGGGTCAACCACATACTGCACCTTTTCGCTCGAGGGGTCCGAGGCGCTCGATCAAAAAGGGGTTGTCACGGCGCACGTTGTGTACCACGGCCCCGACGGTGTGGTCGAGACCGAGCTTAAAAACGTTCCCGTTGTTCAATCCGTTGACGCCGGCGTGGACGAAGTCACCGAAAACATCTTGCGGCTCAGGGTGCTCGCCGTGACCAGGGCACTCCCGTCGGGTGAGCAAGGGATCAAGATTTTGGACGAGTTGATCGCGGAGCTCCGAGCGACAAGGGTGGTCGCCAAGGTCCAGAAGCTTATCGATTTGTGCGACAGCTTGAAAAAGAACGCCGCTAGCGCCAAGGAGCGCTACGGGATGTACGAAAACCTTAGGACCCAGTCGGGCGGCCTTTACTGCACCCCAACGATTGCCACCACCTCAGCCGCCTTTGGATCACGGTGCTCGGCGGCCGATCTCGATTTGTCGCACAGGGCGCTCGACAAAGAAAAGATTGCGCTTTTGAAGGAGGAAATCCGTGCAAGCAAAGCGGCGGGGGCCCCGCCAAGCGAGGTGATCCCATTCATCGACAAACTCAACGAGATTGACCCGCCGTCGCCCGTTGAGCCTAAGGGTTTTTTCACGGGGTTCTTCGGCTGAAAGATACTATGCAATAAAAGGGGCTGATTTTATTCGATTGTGACGCGAAAGAGGTCGTTGAGATTGGCGCGAGCGGCGGGGTCCCACTGGCAACACCTATAGATCAGCGCTTTCACCTTGGCGCCCCGCTTATCAATATCGCTGTCAAGCGACCGCCTATTGATTGTCACCTCTTTTTTTCCAAACAGCCTGCGCAAGTTGGGGCGCAGTCGGGCGGGGTCACACACCATCCGCTCCTCTGGCGGGCCCATCACCAACATCAGCCGCCGGATGTACTCTTCTGAGCCGAAGCGATCATCATGGCCCTTCTTAACCATGACCCGCTCCACCGCAAGCTCGTACAGCGTAGCACCAAGCATCCATATGTCGGCCGTCCGGTCCACCATGTACTCCCTGTACATAATGCTCTCGGGCGGCGAGAAACCGGGGGTCCCCAGCTCGCGCCACTGCGCCAGACCCCCCATGAACTCTGATAACCCCATGTCAATGACCCGAAACGTCCCGTTGGCATACATGACGATGTTTTCAAGCTTGAGGTCGCCGTGAATTCGAAACGCAAACGGGGTCGACATGAGCACCGTGAGCACCGTCGACGCTACCCGCAGAATCTCTAGGTCGGTGAACAACGGCTCTCCCTTTGGAAGCGTCTTGACCCGCCGCTTCATGAGGTGGTACAGGTCTCCATTTTCGGCCAACTCGGTTGCCATCCACACGCGCTTGCAACCCGCCTTGTCCTCCAGCTGCCCCGAGTCGAGCAGCGCGGGGACGCACCCCGAAGCCCCGCGAGTCATCGCCCGGAGAATAACAATCTCCCGCTCGATCGCTTCCTTGTGATAGTGCTTAGGCTTGGCCACTTTGATCGCGCACTCTTTCCCGGTGAGCTCGTGGCGAGCTTTGAACACGCACCCAAACGACCCCTGGCCCAACACGTTGATCAGAGTGTATCCGGGCACCGCCTCCATGGTGGGGTTGTGTTTCTTTTTTTTGCGAAGGAATGAGCCGTCCGCCACCCCATGACTCATCAAAAGAGGCGGTTAACCCCATATGATGAGTCATACGTCACGATCGGGTTAATCAACCGGATCCGGATCCGCAGGCACACTCAGTGTTGAGCCATGAGCAGCGTCGTGATGAAGAAGGGGGTGACGAAGGATGGTGGGAGCAATGGGACCCGGATTGTCGTGGGCCCCAGCGGGATTACCCGGACGTGAGTTCTCCTTTTATTGCGATGTTTGCTCAGTTTTGTTTTCCTCTGCTCCGCGCGCTGATCTGTGATGGGCTGGGTGGGGGGCTGGGGGCTGGGTCGCAGGTTGATTATAACGTTTTGCCCTGACAAGGCGTTTGTGGGGTACACCACGGCGTTTTTCGAGTTTCATGAGCCCAGGCCTAGGTTCATGACCGACATGGCACAGGTCGAGATGCGATCGTTGATCACCAACGCCCAGCTGGTCATCTCGCTCTGCAACGGCCGCGTGGCGATGGCGTGCGTCTTGCCCTTCAATAGCGGCGACGGGATGGTGCGGCCGGCGCGAATCGTTTTCATGGACGTGACCAATGGGCAGATGATTGGCCACATGGTGGTCGATCCCGACCTCATCTGCAAGGTTTGCAAGGCAGTGTCGGCCCAGCTGTCGTACGAGACGTGGGCAGTGACGGTGACGTTTTCGGAGGACCACGACCCGATCATCTTTGAGATCAACGTTAAGGACAACGTGGTTGAGAGCTACGAGATTGTCGGCGAGGCCAAGGACGTCGGAATCCCCGCGCGCGCCGCCAACTGCTCAATCGCGGGGGTGTTTGACGGCGGCGTTTACGTGCACGCCTGGCCCACCACTCCCGACGGAACTCGCTGGGGGATGCTCACTCGATCCAACAAAAACGACGTCGATAGCACGAAGGCGGTTGAGGTGTTGGCCGGTGTTGGGGCGGTGTTGTACGCCAACGCCACCCACGTGCTCGCGATCTGTGACGGTCTCCCCGCCGTGATTAGCCGCGAGTCGGGCAAGGTGCGGCCGACGCCGATGTGGGCCCCCAAGGGCGAGCGGCTCGACGCGATCGCCGGAGTGAGAGCCACGTGGAACATCAACGGCGAGGACGGGGTCATCGCACTGGTGCTCGAGGCCGGTGAGCGCAGGTTTATCGCCATGACGACCGTTCACAATGAGGCGCTGGACCGGCTTCAGTGGATGTGCACGATTTTGGTGGGCAGCGACGGTAGCGTCCCCCAGGGCAAGGTCACGATCCCAGCCATCAATGCCAACGGGATGATCGCGATGTATTTTGAGGGCTCCGTGCACATCGGGATTTACCACGCCGAGCAACACCTCTCGGAGCCCAACCCGGACTGCCCCGGGTACCTCGTGGTTCGGCTGTTGATCCCGAACACAATCCCGGGCTCCCCGTTTGTGGCGCTGATCGATGCCAGTCAGGGCATCCGGATTGCGCCAGAGGACATGCTCGACCCGATGGAGAACCAGGAGATGTTTACTCGGGTCAAGGGGAAAGGCGAGGCGGGCAAGACCTTGAACATTGGCCTGCTCGTCCGCGGAATCACCGCCGCTCGCACCGAGCGAGACGAACATGCACGGATGGCCAAGATCGGGGAGGAGATGACGGCGGGGCTGATTGCGGGGCTCGAGAAAGACCTGAAGTCGTCCCAGGCGGAGGTCCATAACCACCGGGAGGTCATTGACGCGATGAGCGCGGCGCAAAAGACGATGGTCGACCAGATTAAGAGTTTGACCGAGAAAGCGTCGGCCCACAAGGCGCTCGAGAAGGAGGCCAAGAAGATGCGTGAGGATCTGGACAAGATCAAGGCGGACCTAGCAAAGGCCCAGTCCCAAGACCAGGAGGCGCTGCTCCGGGCTCTGATGGATGACGGCGGCGGCGGGCCCAAGGGCAAGCGCGCCAAGTCGGCCCCCGTTGCCGCGTCGTCGTCCAAGCAGGACAAGGTCGTCGCCAAGCTGGCCAAGGAGCAGGACAAGGTCGTCGCCAAGCTGGCCAAGGAGCGGGACGACGCGGCCAGAGCACAGGACGATGCGATCAGGGCACGCGACGATGCGATCAGGGCGCGCGACTCGGAGATTGAGGCGAGGCGATCTATTGTGATTGATATGTCGAAGAAGAATGATCATATGCGCTCTGAGATCAAGAAGGCCGAAGAGGCCGCGACGGTTGCCAAGAAGGCGAGGGCGGCGCTCGACACGCGGCTGTCCGAGACGCGCGGCATCATCAAGAAGCTCCGGGATCGGGTGGGCGAGCTCGAGTCGACGGCCCAGTCCAGAGTGGTCGAGCTCGAGTCGACGCTCCAGGCGCAGGCGGCCGAACTCAAAGAGCTGCGAGAGAGCAAGGCCATGCTTGAAGGCTCGCTCCAGTCGGCCGCAGGAGGGCTGGACGCCGAGAAAAAGGAGCGCGATGAGCTCGAGCACAGGACCATCACCATCGAGGCCGAGCTGGCGCAGGTGTGCGGCGGAGTCATGTCGGCCACCGGCGCCCCAAATGTTTTTGCGGGCATCCACGCGTTTTCGCAGATGGGGTACGATCTGACCGCAGCCCGTCGCCAGATCAGCGCGTTCCACATGCAGTTTGGGATCCCGCACGCCACCGAGGTCTGGGTCCCGTATCAACAGTCGGCCTCTTCTATGGTGATGATGGAAGGGCGTCCGCCAATTTCTGAGGGCGAGGTGCCCAGCGCCAAGGTCGCCCTGACTGTCACATCGAACGCCGGCGGGATCACGGCGACCTGAGGGATGATCACGGGCCCTGGTTCAGTCATGTACCCCACCCCGTAGCATGGCACGCTCAAAAACTCCACCAACTCACTCGCAATATCCTGAACACACGTGTGCCCCATTAAAGATTGATTGAGCTTCTTAGTGATTGGGGTTGACCGCCGAAACTCGTCGGGGTCAAGATTTTCGTAGCCGCCTGATACCACCACCTCGTTGATCGCGCGACCAGCGTAGAGCTCGCGGCGATTGCGAATCATCTTGCACAGAAACTGGTGCACCATCTTGTCGCGGATACCGATCTTGACCATCTCGGTCCACATCTTGCAAATGGCGTTTTCGTCCGTGTCCAACACCATGGCCTGGGTGATGCGCTCGGTGATAAATGTTACCGGGTTGGGCTCCATGAACAGGTCGGCGGTGATGGTCGACCGCACAAACTCCTCCGAGGCCTTGGCGAACCGCTCGTCGAGCTTGAGGTGCGGGCTTATTTTGCACATGTGCACGATGCACTGCCCGACTCGTGGCAAGAACATCTGGACAATGTTGAGCAGCGACGCGACCACCGTCTCGTAGTTTTCAGCCACCAGCGAGATCCGGCTGGTGTCGGTCCCGTCAACCGGGACAGCCCGACCGGACACGGTGAACTTGTTGCCAATCTTCCCGACTTGAAACACCACCGTCGGGAACGACGTCGAGTTGGGGAGCACCACCGTCCGCCGCACCCGGGTGCGGCGGAACGAATTGTACATCACGCGGATCCGGTTCCGCATGTTGGTGACATCGATAAGGCTCAGGTGCAAAAAGGACTCGCCGTCGGGGACCCGCGCCGCGATCGCCGCAAACCGTTCGTCATTCAGGCGGGCGTACTCCTCGGACATTTGCCATCGAAGGCTGTTGGACAGCGTGTTTGTCTGTTGGGCGTGCACCAGAAAGTCCTTGACCACATCAACCTTGTACATCTCGAGCAGCGAGTAGATGGGGTCGCCCGAGTTAATTCCGTACGGCTCTACCAGATGCTCATGCGCCTGCGACAATGAGTGCTCCCGGATCGCCTCGATGGCGTCCCTACGGCGGTAACCCTGGATCTCCTCGAGCCCCCGGAGGATTGTCGGGGTGCGGTTGGTGGGGTCGCCGTTGTACAGGTACTCCCACGGGATCAAGGTGGATCGGTTGACCAACCACCGCGCAAATCCGGTGTAGTCGATCGAAACGAGCTCGTGCGCCGTGGTGGCCATGATCTCGAGCGTCTTGGGGGACAGGCACCGCAGGATGTCGACCCTGATACACAGGCGGTTTCGCCTAGGGGCTTCAAAATGCGGGTGCTGAATCAGCGTCATCACGTCGCGCTTGTTGAGCCAGAGCGGGCGGTAGGTCCCGTCCTCGTTCATGGTGTGCGGATTGACGTTGTGGTAGCCCGCCCGACACAAGACCGCGAGATTTCGAACATCAAAAGTGTACCCGTCGCTGTTTGTCCACCGAAACCGCGGGTGGACGTGAATCAGCGGGACCGGGGATTCCATTGCCCGGGCGGACACTTTGACCCCGGGCATATAGAGCAGCGTGGTCTCCATGCACATAGGAACCAGCGTGTGCGTGTTTTTGGACGGCCCCAAACGATCTACATGACCAGACACCTCTTGCGCAAACGACATGAGTGGGTCACTCTTTTTTGAACTACGTCGTGAATTGATTTAATTTTTGGCGTCCCACCGCCGTCAATCCGATCGCCACCCGCCGAACCGTGGCGGCGAGGCCGGCGTCTTCGCACACTCCGACCACCTCGGTCGCGCTCTTGGCGTGCCACACGTTGATGTTCATCATCTTATTGAGCCCGGGCGCGCTGTCCACCGCGAGCAACACGCTACACACGTCTCTGTAAAGCGGCGAGTCGGCCCCCCAGGCGTCGTCGAGGTACAGCCAATGCTTGTTGGCGGTCCTGCTCACGATGTCGTACGTCCGAACCCCGATGTTGGAGATTTTACCGAGGCCGCGGTCCACCTCAATGGTGACGTAGGCGTTGATCGCCAGCCCAATGTGGTACTCGACCAAAGGGCAGCTATCAGGCGCGTGCGGAAAGTCCCGCTGAACGGCGTCGATGAGCGGGAGCGACTCCATTTCTCTTTATTTGGAATATTTATATGGTTTTTTTTTACGTAAATACGTTGTTTCCGAACGTGTCGAGGCGCTGGTTGCACATGGGGCATGTCATGTGCGACCGCCACCAATAATCAGCGCAGTCAGCGTGAAACAGGTGGTTGCACGGCGTTTTGCGCCAGAACCGCTCCTCGGTGAGCGCGTTCAGGCAAATGCTACACATGTCGCTGCCTTCGGGAGGGGGTTCGTTGCGGTGCACTGGAGCGATTTTCTCAATCTGGTCTAGCAGAGACCTCGGCCGAAGCACCAGCGTGCCACGGCTAAGCGTGAGTTCGATCGTCCCGACGCCCCCCAATGCCTCGATGGCCTCGGTGCATTTGATCCAAAACCCGACCCCTATCATTCCAGCCAACAATATGATGGCGGATACTCCTATGACTGCGGCGTAAAGGGTGTTAAACCTAACAAAAACCCCGACAAACGGCGTGACGTGGGTCAAAACGGGGACGGGCCGATGCATCGCCTCGTTCAACATGTACACCTCGAAAATGATCACGGTGATGCCCACAGTGGGGATGCGCATGGTATCGGGAAACCCGGCCCGGTCCAAGGTATACCGCACCGGGTGCCATGGTCGGTCGATAAACAGAAAAAACAGCGTGATGGCGACCATGGGCCACTCGCGGTCCGACGTTAGGGCTTGCGTGACAGAGAGCACCGTGCACATGTTGCACATCACCCAGTGCGCCCACTCGATCATGGCTCCAATCTCGATCTCCATTTTGCCTCGGTCCGACGTTCGTCAACCTGATTCTGGTAACAATTGATCCCATTAAACGCTGTTAACCAATTCTGGATGCCAAATGTTATTAACCAATCTATTGACGTCAAACACTGTCATATCATCGTTTGGCGAAGACGTTGTCCAGGCGTTCAAGGGCGCCGAGCCGTGCGCTCGGGTAGCATTCAGAGTTGAAAAAGACCTTCGGAATGAGTTTGGTAAGCGCTTCATCGAGTCCAGGTGCATCATTGGAGATTTGGACGCGGATGAGGTGAAGGGGGCCATTCGGGAACGTCTTGGTTTGCCCATTCGTGGTGTGAATGCAACCATCGATATCAAGCAATACTGCGATTGCTTTGACACCTGTGGATGCGGGATGCAACGCCAGAGGCACGTTGTGGTGAAGCTTTGCGCGATAAGTAGTGTTTAGTGATCATCTTACACGGGCCGCTCGGTCATTCCAACCAGAATAAAAAACAAAATGGCCAAGACCACCGCCGCGGCGTTGCCAAACATGTGCATGTCAGCGCAATGGTTGGCGTGCATAAGCCCGGCCCCGGACCGGGGGTATTGTCGTCGGGGTTGTGGTGACGCCGCCCGCACCGCCGCCGCCGACCCGAAAAACGCAATCAGCGTGACGATCGCAAACATCAGCGGGTCCACCTCGCGCTCGGCCCACCACGCCGCCACGTACCCGCTAGCGACCGCCAGCCCGATGATGTACGACAGCCCCATCAGGATCCCGGTTTGGCGCTGTACTCGGGCGCAGTCTGATCGCTCTTGATTGGTTTCACACCCCTCGGTCTTCCCGTTGACGGCGGCGTGCGTGGTTGCAATGTCGGCGGGCACCCTTGAGGCTGCCAAATAGGCGGCCATCGCCGCCAATACACCGCGCTCAACCTGGAACATCGCGCCCTCTTGTTTTACTCAGGCCGCTCCAGAAACTTTTGCACCGTCTGGGGGTCGTCCTGTTGTTTCTCGCCCCGCGCGATTCGCTTGGCCGCCTCGACAATGGATGGCGCCGAGGTCTCGAGCTGCCCCTTGATCTTGGCGAGCGCCTCGCACACCCGGTCCCACAGCCGCTGGTCAAACGGGATCAGGGTGAGTCGACACTGCCCGTTGAGCGTCTCGCCCACGTACCCGCGTTGTGCCCCCATAGCGTACATGTACACGTGAAGCTGGATCGCGTCGTACACAGCGACCCCGAACTTTCGAGTGCGACTCTTAAGCTCAATGGGCACCCGGTTTGCCCCGACCCCATCGATCTTCCCACCAAGGCACACCCCAGGCAGTGTTGCGATCTCGCGTTTGTACTCGCGCCTGGTCTGAACAAACCGATGCTCGGTGCGAGCGTTGATATGCGTCAGATTGACGCTCTCCATTGCGATCCCGCGCTCGATTTCGTCGGCCCGCCTAAGCCTTTTGCGCGGGCGGTCTGCGCCGGCCTGGCTGCTCCCCCCGATCGAAAAAAAGACACTCTGCACCCCGGGGGCTGTGTACTCGGGGGGATCCCCGACAGTGTAGGACCGGGGAGCTAGCGACGCCAGGTCCCGGGTGTACATTCCGTGCTTGCGGGCCAACACCTTGGAGAAGGTGACGTCGCGCGGGACGTGCGGGTGCAACCCGATGAGCGACGCCACCTCATGGCCCCGAATCATCATGCGCGTGTTTGTTTACTCATGTGCAAATCTTTCTGCTCACCCTGCGGGCGGTCGCAGACGAACGAGCCCTGTACCTTCGTCTATGATGAAGTCGCGGGTTTCTTGACGGGACAGCCCAATTTTCATGCCCTGGAGTGGGATGTTGGAATAGGGCAAAAACACGCCCGTAACCCCGTCAATGGTCTCGTACTGGGCATTGTCGGGTGGCGTGTAGAGCCCTTCGACCCAGATGTTTCGGGGCGACTTGTCGTAGCTAACGAGGTTGATGTTGTTGTAGACCAAAGGTTTCAGTGGAAGCATGGGTTCAAATGGCGTCCAACGATAAACGACCTCGTTGTTCAGAAATTGGCGTTAATCGGACATGTACAGTTAAAAAAGAAACGCTCATATGACTCATCCGACCCATCCGAAACTACTTAATCGATGAATTTTCCAAATAAATCGTTCTGACCCCCATGGTCCAGTGGTTAAGACTCGTGGCTTTAATCCACGCAACCGGGGTTCGATTCCCCGTGGAGGTTTCTTTTTTTTTCTTGACCAACCCCAAAAACTGATGACGACTCTTTGCCTCACCGTGGCCGATCTGTGGCTCGACGATGATTGCGATGATGACTCATCCGACTCACCCGAAACTACTTAATCGATTAATTTTTCAAATGAATCGTTCTGACCCCCATGGTCCAGTGGTTAAGACTCGTGCCTTCCACGCACGCAACCGGGGTTCGATTCCCCGTGGAGGTTTCTTTTTTTTATTCTTAATTGATACCAAAACTGATGACGGCCACTTGCCCCACCGTGGCCAATCTGTGGCTCGACGATGATTGCGAGGATGACTCGTGGGCTTGCCCCGAGGAAATTTTGGATGGGGCCGACGACATCCGTGAAACTACTCTGACCAAGATGATGGGCGGACCCCAAACCAAACTTGCCCTGTTGTTCAGCCGGGCGTGGTGTGACCTTCTGGGCGCCATTGGCCAAAGGTACCCTGCGCTCACCCGGATCATCATCAACTGCAACTACGTCTCGCACGATCATGAATTTGAACGTGTTGCCCAAGACGCTGCGATGCATCACCTTGTGGACGTCTCAATCCGAAGTTGACTGTCGCCATCTCCTTGAGTTTCCCGACTTGGAGATTTGCGTTCTCGACACCAGGATTGTCCACACAGAGGCGCTGGCGCAGATGTCCAACCTCCGCTGGCTGGTTTTGTACAACAGGGACAAAGTGGAGGGTCTCGATCGGGTGCACCCGGCGGATCTCACTGAGTACCGGGCGCTGCGAAAGGCTCTCAAGCGTGTTTTTTGTAGGGCGCGCGGAGAGCCATACTATTTCGTTCGCCCGCAGTCAAAAAGAATGGAGACACTCAAGTTCCTCTGTCGCTATGAGCCAAGCCTGATTCACACGCTGGTCGATTTGTTGCCCGAAGACGTCAAGGCCTACAACCACGTCTATAGCTTTACAGCGTACGACAATTTTGTTCACCAGGTCATGTTTGCCATCTTTCTGTCGTCAACCTCGCACCAAAACGATCCAACAATCAACAACTTTTTGCGCGAGGCGTTTCATGGGTCACCCACCTTTTCGCTTCCAATCAACGCGTCGTGTTGGAACCTGCGCGACTCACGGCGTCGCGAATTCTTTATTCGTCTCTCCGGACTTGAAACGAACTAACAAAATATTAACCCCAATCGACAAATAAAACACTCCTATCGGCGGAAATGGAAACGGTGAAATCTATTGGTAACTACGAGCCT
>Ga0335398_10002396_pt1 | contig 29763 bp, 29 predicted proteins | sample BON03_FD_205742 | JGI IMG/M metagenome (GOLD analysis project Ga0335398, IMG submission 205742) | Freshwater microbial communities from Lake Bonney liftoff mats and glacier meltwater in Antarctica - BON-03 (spades assembly) (version 2) | ecosystem: Environmental > Aquatic > Freshwater > Ice >... | reverse complement strand
ATCACCTTCGCTATAAAAATTATAGTAATATTTATTTTAAGGTGGTTGGTTGGATATTCCGGCGCTACTGCTTCCTCATCCTCCCCTTGGATTTTGGTAACCAAAAAAGGCCAGTATGAAAAAAAATCATTATTTTTCTTAGATTCTCGCCTTTGAAAACTTGAATAGTTCACTTGATAGTGATTTACTTGTGGAGGTTTTATAATCTTCTCACTAGACCGCGAAATCCTCCTATATTGGTAAATTTATTGAAAAGGCAGGGCAAGAGCTTTGATTTCATAATACAAAGTAAAAAACTATTTTATCATGGTTCTAGTAACTTTTGGTGCCTCAATTATTTTCTTCATTTAGGAGCCAGCTACTTTGGAAGGCTTTTTTACTTCAAAATAAATTGCTATGATTAATCCTGTTAGTGTAATAATAATAAGTTTCAGGCCAAATGAAAAGTATTCGGAAGGCTGTAAAATTCCCATTTCCAATTGTTATTTTAGTTGTTATACTTTAATTTAAACAGGTTAGATAGTGTCTTAAGTTTTTGTAAAGTCTTTACAGTAGGTGTACAATGCTATTAAGTTAAGTTTTTCAAATCACTATTTTCGTGTCTGAAAATGGTTTTATTATTTTTCAGGATCTATTTCTCAGCTAATTAACAGGTATTGGGCATACTTTTTACTTCCCTTTTTTTAAGAGCTTATTTTGCTTATATGGCTACTTTTTTCTTAACTTAATAGCATTGGGTCATCTCCCCCCTCCCAATAAATTCAGTTGATTTAAAATCAGAATATTTAACCATCCTCTGTTTAGGTGCCATTTGTACATTACTTCCAAATATTGGTTGGTTTGAGTATAAGTTATAAAATGTTACAGTAAACCCATGCTTCCCTTCAATATTTGTTTCTATTTTTATACATCTTCAAGCTTTATCTGATGTATTTATTCTTGATTTCCATTATTGTACCTGATATGGCTAGAAGATTCAAAATATATATCCGAAATGTCTTGAAACGTAGGCAGTTCAAAAATTGTTGTTGTTTGTAATAAAATCTTCGTAATCTTTATAATTATCAATAAATATGTCTACAAACGGTGATTCTGTACCAGATGTAATTAGTTCAATTGATTTAACTGGTAAATTAAATATTAATTTAGAATTTCCAATAGTCCTTAAGTGGCCATCTAAATGTTGTCCATATATTGCTATTGAATCGATTTTACCATCAATCTTACGTGGATAAAAATAAAAGTCGCTTACCAATCCACCATTTTTTTTAATCAGAATTGTTTTGCTTCCTGCTCCACCATCTTTATTAAAAGTGACTTTAAATTCTTCATTATTATAATAATTTTTTAATTGTTCATAAATATCCTTAATCTTATCAATACTCGATTTATTTAAGGGTTGGTTAAAGGGGCTATACATATTTTTTTATATTAAATTTTACGATGATAATATTTAGTATTATAATAAGATTAATCCTGTATAAATATATATTTATTGTGTTTTTTCCATTACTCATTGCTTAATTATTTTAAAATTTCAGAAAAGACTGAAAACTCAATTTATAGAGGTCAGAGCTTAACTGCATACAATTTCTGTGTGATAAATTTTATCAGAGGCAGCCATTCTTTTAATCAAATTATTGAAAATAGTACCTTTGCTTTGTGAGCGATTGATTCGGTAGCTAAACTCATCAAAATACCTGTTGATATGCTTTGGGCTTATCCATGAAAAGGTAGTTCGTAGCCATGATTTGACTTGGTGGATCATTGTATGAAGCGCCTTAAAGTTGATTCCCGGCTGACTGACCTCTTGCTTTATCTTATATTCTTTGGCAATAGGCCTATATCCCCTCCATTCATCAGTTGTCACCTTGGCTTCTTTACTGATATGCTTCTCAAAGATCGCTTTAAGTGATTTACTTGAAAAGTCCTCTATTTTAAGGGCATAGAAGCGTTTTACCTTCCCATCTGCTGTTAGTTCTACAGCACAGGTCACTTTCTTTTTCTTGCCTAAATAACTCCTGCCGGGCTTTCCTGTTTCCTTTCCACCTACTACAAACTCATCTATATGTACTTCTCCATCAATCGGGTTGTTCCCGCTTGATTTCATCGCCTCCCGCACTTTGTGCATAAATAGTCTGGCGGTGTTCTCCGCTACACCATAACGCACACCCATATAGCTGGCAGAGAGGCCTTTTGTGCTTGTAGACATCTCGAAACAGATAAAAAAGGCCTTTCTCAATCCAAATTTGACTTTATGAAAAAGTGTATTGCTTGTTACTGATTGGGTATGGCTGCATTTATTGCACGTGCGGGAATGGTTTTTCCGTATTTGGCTCTTTGTATAAGCACATTTCTTACATTTAAACCCATCAGCAAACACTATTTCTGCCAAATAAGCCTTGCAATCTTCGTCGGTTTTGAACCTATCAGAGAACTCTAGAAGGTTCTGCCCTTTGAATATATCCATTTATTTCATTTTTGAGTACTTAAATATATGCATTTATCTTCTGACCTCTATAGAAGTATCTCCGGTAACTGAGTACTTCGAAAAAATAGTTTGTTCTAAATCATAGCACCAGAAGCTTTCCTTTTCAGAGGCTCAAAGCATACCGACAGCCAAGTACATATTGTTTGGTTGGCGAAATGACTTTTGGTACAATTCATCAGGTGATTCCAAATCAAATAAGGCCATCAATTTTTGGGTATGGTCGTAAACCCAGCATTCATTGACAGATTTTCCTCTTTGTAATTGATAAGAGGCAGCAATTTCCCCTGGGCCCACACCATCTTTACCCAATGTATTGATTAACTTTTGGCTGTTGGGATCGACAACGTGGAGGTGATAGTCCAGAGCCTTGCGCTCTCCCACCACCAGGTATTTACCTGTCCATAAAATAGATTTGGGATTAAGCAAGGCGGTAAGGTTTAGTTTCTTACCTTGAAGGGCATCTGGCTCAGGAATATCTTCAGGATTAAAAGTGCGGATAAAATAATCGGGATCTTGAGACTCCTTCTCTGGGTTACCACAGGAAAAAAGCAAAGCGAAAATGCAGGATAGAATCAGGCTGATTGGCGTATTCATTTAGCGAAAATTTATTCCTTAGTCAATGCATCAAGTCTCTTCTGAAAGTTGGATAAAGAGGGATTACTCATTTCTACGAATTGATTATTCTTTACTAAAAATGAAATAAAGGATACCTCATCTGATACATTCAATTTATAGAACTCCTTATTTGGATCGTGAAGGACTGGGTGGGAAAAATTGTTTTCTTTCAATTGCCTGATCAATTTGGAAGTGTCTTTTTCTGAGATATAGAAGAGGAAGGCTACCTCCTTGTTGTTTGATATCGCAGGTTGCCAGTCCAGGTTCGTTATGGACCGGCCGACTTTATTCATATATACAGCTACTTTATATTTACTGTCAAACCAACTTGTATCAAATTTAACGGAATCGCTTACCTCTATTACGTTTAAATCGGTTGGGAAAATCATCTCTTTTCCATCCTTACCGGATTTGTTGGAATTACAACCCGTAGTACTGATCAGTAGGTAACAAAAACAAATGAGGTATCTTATCAAGTAGTTGGTTTTCATTGGGTATTGGTTTTAGTCCTGAATTGTAAGTCGGAATAAATTAAAACAGGATTGTCCTGATTTTCAAGTTTATTTAAGACCCTAGCTACAACTTTATTGTCGTCAAAATTTTCCGCATTCCGGATCAGATTTCGGGGATGGGCTGAAAAAACGACTTTGTCCGAATCTGTTATTGCAATAGGATTCTTAAAAATATCACCCCAGCCTTCCTCCAGTTTAGTTTTTATTAGTTTATTTGAATTCCTATCCATAAGCAAGTGATAGGATTGGCTGTTATTCTCTCTTTGGAAATGGACACCTGTCAGGGAAATAGCTTTGTTTTCAAAATGATGTCGAATACTAAAGAAACCATCCGCATTTAACTGTTCAAAAGTAACCATAATGTCTCTCTCTAATAGGTCCTCAGCGAAATTATAGCTTCCAAAATCAAGAATGTATTTGCATTTTAGTTGTCCCTGTGCAAGGGCATAGATGCGGTTATTAAAAGACTCAACAAGAAATACTTTTTCCCCCATCCCAAAAAAATTCCTTTCAATCATGGGCACCATTTTCCCGGAATAATCATTCTTTAAAAAACCTGCTATTGTATTCCCTTCCAAATCTATTTTAGAAACCCGGTATTCAGCAAGCGGGTAGTTGTAACTTGAGTAAACGAAATAATGGCCATTAATTTTTTCAAATGAAAAACCTATAACATCCAGCCTGAGGGTATCTACGATCCTTTTATCCGGTGTAGAAACTACCACCACCTCTGAATAGGAACCTTTACCCACCAGAATTTCTACTCCCATATCAGATACCGTAAAGTCATAAATTCGATTGACTTTTCCCGGGCCTTCTCCTATGCTGATTATTTCACCTACATACTTGCCACTGTGATCAAATTGATGCACGGCATCTCTGATTTCTTCATCAAAAACAAAAATATAATCAGGGGTTATCTTCACCTTTAGATTGTCGGATAAAAAATTGTTTTCCGTCGTCTCTAGCGGAACTATTTTGTCAATTTTATAAGGGTAGGCATTTAATTCAACCTCATTAAACGCAATTTTTAGGATTTCCTGGTCTCCATCAGTATTAGTGTACGGCTTATCACAAGCGGACAAAGAAATAACCAAAATCAGTAACCTATATAACTTATTTTTCACATTATGTTCATTTAAAAGTAAAAGTGAATCGTCCTGGTTATGGCGATTCACTCATTTTTTTACCCGGCTTCCAATCCACAAGATTGACAATAGTATTGTGAGCAAGTCCATTTCGTATAATCTAGGATACAAGTATAGGCAGTCATTGTGCCATCACAATATCTCATTGCTTGGTAACAATCATTCCTAGACCCCGCAATCCTATTTTCCAAAGCCACCTCCGTATCCGAAAATACCGCTTCAGTCCCACTAACACCAAACTGCCATCCGGCCACCAGCATAAAGGCTACAGCTCCCAGAACTGCCATTCCTTTTTTTGAATTTTTAATCCATCTCTTTATGATCTTATGCGTTTATGTAAAACACTGATTTAATGAAAGTTAAATTGGAAAAACAAACCTATAGTTGCAACTATTTTGTTAAAAACTATCATCGAAAAATTAAAAATTATCATTTTTAAGAATATACAGTTGTTTTAGGCTGAGTGAGCAAGCTAATTTTTCATTGAAAACCTAACCGAAACGGTTAGAAACTATAGCAGGTATCTTCCGAAATTCTTTCCTTTGGTGCATCCCTCTCCAAGGAACAGCATCTGGCAAAAGAGAAATCCATGGTTTGAAGACTGAAAATGTCTGGAAAAAAGATGTTTACAAAGGGTTTAAGCGTTTTAGACAGCAAATTTTACCTGCCTGTTTTATCTGCACTTTAAATTTGAATGGTGGATTCAAAGGGAGCAAAAAATGGTATACTGTATTTTAATTATAGCAATAATAGTATCTTTTCCAAATTGTAGGATTCGCGTTATTTTGAATGTGGGCTAATATATTTTAAGAATTTATTTTGGCAATATACAGAATTGGCTTTATTTTGAGGCATGAAAAACTTAAGACGTGAATTTTTAAAAAAATCGGCTTTAGCAGCTGGAAGTCTTCTCACTATCCCAACCATCATCCCTGGATCTGCACTGGGTAAAAATGGCTTTGTAGCTCCCTCTGATAGGATTAATCTGGCGTTTATCGGAGCTGGTAATCAGGCAGGGAATGATGTGCGTGATTTTTTGCAAGATAAACGTGTTCAAGTTACTGCTGTTTGTGATGTCAATAAGAAAAGTTCTGGTTATTGGAATGGAAAAGTGGCAGGTCGAGATTATATCATGCAAGTAGTGGATGATTACTATTCAGAAAAAAACAATACTAGCTATCAATCTGCTATTGGGTATACCGATTTTAGAGAATTATTAGAAAACAAAGCTATCGATGCAGTGGAAGTGGTCACCCCTGATCATTGGCATTCCATCCCCGTGATGATGGCGGCAGCGGCAGGTAAACATATTTATTGCCAAAAGCCATTGTCACTGACAGTGGATGAAGGCAGGGCCATGAGTGATGCTGTGAAAAAACATGGTGTTACCTTTCAAACAGGTAGCCAACAAAGATCCAGTCACCATTTCAGGCGGGTTTGTGAGTTGGCAAGAAATGGGAGGTTGGGAGAACTTCACACAGTGACTTGCGGGCTACCTGGAGGAACGCCTGATTTTGGAAAGACGGGTCACCTGACTGAAACCATCCCTGTGCCCAAAGATTTTGACTATGACATGTGGCTTGGACCAGCAGCAGAGGCAGAATATAGTCCTTGTCGTACGCATGTGAATTTTCGATGGAATTTGAACTATTCGGGTGGAAATGTCACCGACTGGGGAGGGCACCATCCGGATATTGCCCAGTGGGGTATGGGGACGGAATTGACAGGCCCCGTGAAAATACAAAATGCCCAGGCGGTCTGGTCGGATCATCCGGTATGGAATACGGCCACCAGATTTTATTTTGAGTGCATTTATGAAAATGACGTTAAGCTAATCATTCAGAGTGACAAAGATTTTGGTGTGACCTTTCAGGGCACCGAAGGTTCGGCATGGGCCACAAGGGGAGACCATAAAATCAATCCTGAAAGTTTGAAAGATACGGTAATTGGACCTGATGAAACACAACTTTACGTAAGCGATAACCACTTTAAAAATTTTATAGATTGCGTATTGTCTGGTGAAGAAACAGTAGCTCCTGCTGAGGTTGGACACCGATCTATTACACTTGCACATTTGGGGAATATCGCCATGATGCTGGAACAAGATTTGACCTGGGATCCAGAAAAGGAGCAGTTTAAAGATAACTTTGCAGCCAATCAATTGCTTACCAGAAAAATGAGGGAACCTTGGGGTGCCCTATACCGAAGTTTGAAAGTTTAGCTTTTTATTGTGTATTGCTTTCTCAGCTTATTACCTGACAAAAGTCAGTTTATAAGCTGAGAAAGCTGATCTTTTTTGGAGAGTTATACAGGTAATTTTGTTTTCAATCTCAAGCACTTCTTAAGGTGCTTAGCATATAATTTAAAGTTAACAAAATGGCTGTAATTCATAATTTTCACATTCCTGTAATGGGTCTGGGTTTTACCGTAGACACCCCTATAAAGGTTGCTCGTTTTGGTATCTCATCTGTAGTGTCCATCATGGACGACCAATTGTTGGAGGACATGCGTAGCCATTATTCCAGTGCAACGCAATTTGAATCTATAAATGAAAAAGTTGATGATTCGAGAGCGAAACGGATCAAGGCTTACCTGGATTTTCTACAGAGCACTGTCGATGATCAAATAAAAGAAATAAAAAACCAAGCCTTTGGGGAGGGACTGGAAATAGATAAATATTTTGACTTATTACCCTTCGATCACCCTCTTAGTCATCTTTATTCAAGGATGAGGCTTGTTGGTGGTGAAGAAAAGCTTGTTCTCCAACGGGAATTAAGAGAGGCAATTGAGCCAGGTAATATTGATGTCAATATTATGACGAAGATAGACAAGCTCAATTATGCCAAGGATGGCACTTTATTGCCCAGAGAATTTTCGGATGCCTTGGCCGCATTAAGAGGTTTTGCCGAGAGTAAGGTAAGAGGTGGGGTGGTATTTTCTGCTGGGATGAATCCTGCCCTTTATGGTTATGCAGAGAAATTTAATGATTTCTTTCCCAATGAAAATGGGCGTATAAAAAAGCCGATTATATTGAAAGTTTCAGATTATCGATCTGCTTTGATTCAAGGAAAATTCCTTGCCAAAAAAGGGTTGTGGGTGGATGAGTATCGAATAGAATCTGGTTTGAACTGTGGTGGTCATGCTTTTGCCACAGATGGGTTTCTTGCAGGACCGATACTAGATAGTTTTAAATTAAATAGGAAGAACCTTAAAGAAGAAGTATTGGCTATCTGCCAGGAGGCTCTGGCCAAAAAGAACCAGCCATTACTACCTGCAAATATTAAACCTAAAATCACCTATCAGGGTGGTATTGGCGATTCGGATGAAAACCGCATGTTGCTGGAAAAATATGAGTTGGACGGCACAGGTTGGGGCAGTCCATTTTTATTGGTTCCTGAGGCCACCAATGTAGATGAAGTAACCTTTGAAAAATTACTTCAAGCCAAAAAATCTGATTTCTACCTTAGCAGAGCTTCTCCACTGGGAGTGCCATTTAATAACCTAAGAACCAGTAGCGCTGAAACTCAGCGTCAGGAAAGGATAGCCAAAGGAAAACCCGGCAGCCCTTGCTATAAAAAGCTCCTTTCCTCCAATGTTGAGTTTACTGACAAGCCAATATGTACGGCATCTCGGCAATACCAAAACCTAAAAGTAAAACAATGGGAGGCAGGTGAAATATCCAAAGCTGTTTTGACTGAGGTTTTAGAGAAAGATTGCCTTTGTGAGGGGTTAGGTGCCCCTGCATTACTGAGTGTGGGAGAAACGCCACGTAGGAACCTCAAAGCTGTAACGATCTGCCCAGGTCCGAATTTGGCTTATTTTAAAGGTTCTTTTAGCTTGAAAGAAATGGTAGACCATATTTATGGAAAGGTAAGTATAACTTTAGACCCAGAACGACCCCATGTGTTTGTGAAAGAATTGCAACTTTACTTGCAACACCTTAGGTCTGACATGGAAAATGCTTTGCCTGAAAACGGTAAGAAAGTGGAGGTGTATATAAATAAATTTAAGAAGAATTTATCTGAAGGGATTGCTTATTATCAAGATTTTAAGTTTTCCTGGTCCAAGGAAAATGAGTTGATTTTGGAAAGAGTGAAAGCTCAATTGGCTGAGCTGAAATTAAATTTTCAGATGGTATAAAACTTTTTAGACTATTCTCAATTTTTTACACTTTAGCCCCTTTTCTAGGTTTTAATTAACCGGAAAGGGGCTTATTTGTTTTAGGCTGAATGAAAATGTAAGGAATCTAAAAATTAATTTATTGAAGATTTTAAGACAAAAGAATAATCCCTATAGGTAAAAAGAATTATAAAGGCATTAAAAAGTACCAACTTGAAAGTTATTACGACAATCAGTGGAAGCCGGAGTACGACCAATGGGTAAACCTGTTGGCTGGATGGACACTTAATTCATCCTATGAAACCATTGCATGGAACTCTGCACTTACCTATGTCATGATCTTTCTCAGGAAGTGATTTCTGCACGTAATAATTTGGCTATCCAATTTTCGGGATAAATGAATAGGTCTAAACCTATTTGGCTGTTTCTAGTTATTCTATTGGGGTTAGTAAATAGCAAATCAGATGGTTGCTTTCGGTTGGGTAATTCTTGTAATGCTGGCACTGATAATTATCAGGTTATTTTGAAAAGGCAGGAACTTAAAAGCAAACCAAAGCGGTTATTTTAGTATCGTTCCTGACTTATTAAGCTTGACACCCATTTTAATTTAGTCAGTGAGTAGTATGTCCAGATTTGATATTAAGGTCTTTTCTAGGACGATAATTCTCATGAGTTGAGAAAGGAGTTAGAGTGATAATGGATTTTTAAGATTGGTTGATTTTGAAGTTATTTCAATACGCAATTTAATATTAGACATTCAACACTGTAAATTTTCCTTATTGTGGTTTTAGGGTCGGTTTTTATAAGTTTCAGGAAGGATAAGGTAAAGTGAATAAGTTTAACCCGAATTTAGGTGTGACAGCTATTCTGTGATGTGATCACTTCAAAATTAGCAAATCGTTGCTATGCCTCAGAATCTAAATGGCCTGATTTTCTTTTGATTACAAAACTTCCTGAGAAAAATTCTGGAGAGGCTATTTCAAATCCTATTTCATAAAAGGGGTTTAAGAATAATTAAAGATAAACATGTCTTTTAATTTGCTTCCATACTCTTTATCTTTGAATTGATTCATTAAAATTGGGCCGATTTAGGCCTATAAAAAAGTAAGCCTGTTATGGGAAAACCACTAAAGAGACATCCGGCATTTGTACCTGTTTCTAGAGATCATCATTTTGGGTTGCTGTTGGTATGGAAAGTGCGGCAGGGTCAAGAAAAAGAAATCAAACCTGAAAGACTTTTAAATTACGTAAAATACTTTTTTTCAACGCATCTGGAACCGCATTTTTCTATGGAGGAAAAGGTAATTTTTTCGTACATGGCAAAAAATGACTTGCTTAGAAAGGAAGTAGAAGGGCAGCATAAAGCAATAAGAAAGGTTTTTAAGAAGCTCGATTTGCAAAAAGAAGATGAATTGTCGGCGCAATTAACGGAACTCTGTTTGCTGGTAGAGGCCCATATTCGTTTTGAAGAAAGGAAGCTTTTCCAATATTTGCAAGTTGAATTGCAAAGTCAAGAATTGGATGAAATGGAGGAAAGAGTAGCGGCCATCCACGAACCTACTATTGAAGAATGGGAGGATAAATTTTGGGTTAAATAAATAAAAGAATATGTTTTCAAAAGCATGTGAATATGGAATCAGAGCAGTTATCTACATTTGGTCCCAGAATACAAAAGGCGTCAAATTAGGTGTCAAGGACATTTGCAAAGAAATAGATGCTCCTGAATTTTTTACTGCCAAAATCCTACAATCTCTGGCCAAACAAAATTTAGTAAGTTCTACCAAGGGGCCAAATGGGGGATTTTATATAAGTGAAGACCAAGAAAATATGAGGTTATTGGCCCTTGTAGAAGCCATTGATGGCGACAAACTTTTCAAAGGATGTGGGCTTGGTCTAAAGCAGTGCTCAGAATCCCAACCTTGCCCTATTCATAATGAATACAAAAAAATTAGAGAAAATTTGGCTAAATTGCTTTCTGAGAAAACGATAAAAGGACTTGCAAAGGAAGTGACTTCAGGAAAGGCTATTTTGTCAACTATCCTGGTATAATTTTTAATTGAATTGTAAGGTGGAGAATGAAAAAAAGATTTAGATTCAATAGAGAAAATCAAGAAATTAGTGGATATTTTTTACGAAAAAGTAAGGGCAGACACATTAATAGGTGCTATTTTTGAGCAGAAAATCAAAGGTAAATGGGAGAAACACCTTGAGAAAATTCACATGTTCTGGCTGACGGTTTTATTAAAGGACTAAACCTATTACGGGAGCCCCTTTCCCTTGCACGCAAAATTGCCCATAGATAAACATATTTTCAGCAGTGATTATTATTATTTCATGAAACGCTGAGAGAAATTTTTTTGGAAATAAGGCCACTGAAGCTCTCAGGAGAGCGACCAAGATGGCCGAAATGTTTCAGTTAAAAATAGCTTATTACAAAGATAAAACATAAGCCCTTTGAGTTAATCCGATAGCTTAAGGAGGCTTTAATTGTATAGGCTGAGAATATTTTGAATCCTGCTACCGTGTAGTTTTTGATTAAACCCTAGTTTTTTAATTACCTAATCCACGGTTTTACACCCGTAGTTATTGTTGTTAAAATCCTTCATGTTTTTTCGGAATAGAAAAATGACCGTCAATGTATAGGATATTCATTTATCGATAATTGTAAGATTTTTTGAGTACATTATGGTTGAATTGTTCACCTCCTTCAAGGTATACCTTGTCAAAAATTTTTCCGATAACATGAAAGGAAGAAACAAGATTTGGCCCTCCATTTCCAAAGAATATTCGGATATTTTCACCCACTTTGGCAGTGATGCTATTGTCACCCGAAAGTCCATTGACATTTCCATTAAAAACCACATAATCTGGATTTTCATCAATTGCTTTTTGCATCCTGAAGGGTTGCAATCCTTGTTGACCAAATTTTCCCTCAGTATAAAAATCACCTTGCATTACATAGAATTCCCTATCCACAGGAGGTAAACCACCTTCTGGTTCTACCAGTGGGGCCGTAACCGTGGCATGTTCTTCTCCAAATACCTTTATTTTAGAATAATAAGCAACACTTTTTGGCGTGTATCTTTTTTCTGAATCATGGCTTTGACAGCCGACTATTATTATCGGAATAAAAAGAATAAAAGGATAAAAACATCATTCTAAATGATTTTGTTTTAACTTTACGCTTTTATATTCTTTGAAACTAATAATAAGGGTTGCGGTTGAACTTGCTTTTAAAATGAAATTTCCATCAATATCTGTTACAGTCCCTACTACCGTCTCCGTTTTAGGCTGCTCTACGACAATAATGGCGCCCGGAAGTAGATTCCCTGCCTTATCTCGGATCGAACCTTTCCATAATCCACTGGCATATTTAGCATCAACATTTAAACCATCTTTATTTAGAATGATTTCTCCAATGCTTATTTCTCCTATGGGTAGCTTGTCAGAAGCAGACATAATTTTGCTCAGATTAAAAAATACAGGTATTGTCATCTCTACCCTTACCGGACGACCACTTTGCATTCCTGGATGGAAAGCAGGCGCATTTTTTATTATCCTTTCTGCCAAAAACTCAAAACCATCCCCAAATCCGCTGACGGCCGATACGTTGGATATTGAGCCGTCTTTCTCTACAACAAACTGAACATCTACCTGCCCCTCTATACCATTCATACGGGCATGTAATGGGTACTTCGTTTCATTTTTGACGTAACTTGAAAATGCGGTCATTCCCCCCTTAAACTCAGGCAATTTTCCCAATGGGATGTCCTGGTATCCTTTAAACGGTGTCTGTTTTTGAGTTGAAAGTGCCTGATCGGGTTGTTTCGCACTGATATCAAATGAAAATCCTGCAACTATCAGTAATGTAGATAAGCTGAAACAGGCGATTCTTAGACGCATGGCCGTTTTCTTTGAAGGTTTGTTTATCATGATTAATCGACGTTTTAAGGTTGAAGAAGATATGGCACTTGTCCATACCCTGGGGGTGTTTTGAACAGTAAGTTTTAGCAGTAGTCTTTTGTATTTTATTGGATGAACTGCATTTTTTACTCCTTGGTCGGCAAGGTATTCATGGTTAAGAACCATGGCTTTCTTTACCATAAATACGATTGGGTTGAACCAGCAAACCACCGCCAGGAATTCCATTATTGCCAAGTCAATATAATGTCTTTGAGAGATATGAACGAGTTCATGTTTTAGTATCATTTCGGTTTTTTCGTTGCCTTCCCTATAAGTTGAGGGATGCATAAAAATGAATTTACCAAAACTAAAAGGAGACAAAACTTTTTTTGATAGAACCAACATTGCCCCCTTAATGGGCTGCAAGGAGACCTTTTTTGTCCAGTTGATCAACCTGATCAATGCACTTATTTTTATTGTGAGTAGAATAAATAAAACTGCCAAGTAAACCATCAGAAACCAAAATAGTGGAGAGAGGGCTTCTGGGGAAGGAGATGAAGGCATAATCTGAGTGGGTTGGTGCTGGACTAGCTGAAGATAGCTTATCTGGACTGCGCTTTCCTGGACAGAGATTTCCTGCGGCAGAAACACTGGAATACTAAAGAAAGGAACAAGCATGGCTGCAGGAACCAAAAATATAAGCACCCAACGGTTTAACAGGAAGGTTTTCTCTTTGGCCAGAAAAAGATGGAAGAGCAGCATAAGGATTGCCGAACAGGCGATAAATTTGATCAGGTCTACCATCATTTTTTTCTTCGTTCAATTTCCGTTTCGACAAGTTTTTTAACTTCTTCCAACTCTATAGTGGTCAGGTCAGCTTTTTTGGTGAAGAAAGAAGCAAACTGAAGCGGAGAATCGGAGAAGAAATCTTTAATGATGGTTTTTACCTGTCCAGAAAAATAGTCCTGCTTCTCTACGAGGGCATGGTATTGCCTTGAGTTTCCGAACAACTTAAACCCCACATATCCTTTTTGCTGCATGCGTTTCAGTAATGTTGCCACCGTGCTAGGGGCAGGTTTGGGTTCTGGAAGGACCTCTAATAGCTCTTTCATAAATATGGGCTGGTTCGACCAGATCAGCTCCATCAGTTTTTCTTCGGATTTAGGTAATTTCATTCTACATTAATATATTTTATTCTACAAATGTAGAAAAATTTTTTAATGCATAAAGCTTTACCGTCTTTTTTTTCATTTATAATAAATGGGTGCTTGTAAAAATCTCAAAATCCCTAGAAATGACCTATTGAATCATCTTTGCCATAGGTTATTTTTCACTTCTTTATATTATTAAATTACTTCCATACCAATAAGTTCCTCTGACAACGGATAATTGAAAATGGTTAAAAAGGTGGGAGGAGACACCTTTGCCGGATAGACCAAAAATTAGGTGTAATCATGATATTTATCATGTATTTAAATAAAAGATAAGATTGTCCTTAAATTATATGTAATTTTGTCTTCAAATCAATAGGTAAAACTTTTAGGTTGTAAAAATTGAGAATTGTATTTAATGGGCTTTAAAAAAGAGCTTTTCTTAAAACAGCACGTAAATGAGGAAATCCTGGATTTTGATTTCATTATTGAATTTTTTTATTGCCACTCTCATGGGTTTGATTCTCAGGGCTGCTTTTGTATGGGAGATTGATTGGCTTGATTACCGAAATATGTTGCATGGTCATTCCCATGTGGCCCTTTTAGGTTGGCTTTATCTAGGGTTTTTCTTATTGATTCATGCGCAACTTCTACCCAATGAAAAAGCATCGAAACCGATCTATTCCTGGCTGTTTTGGCTGACGCAAATCTCAGTAGCTGGTATGATGATCGCCTTTCCATTGCAAGGCTATGCAGGGTTTTCCATATTTTTTTCTTCCCTACATATTGTCTTGAGTTATCTATTTGCTTTCCGGGTATGGAAGGATCACATTAAGGGAAATGTGCAAATTTCCCTTTTATTGAAAACCGCATTAACCTTCCTTGTACTGTCCACTTTTGGTGTTTGGGGAGTAGCTGTGATCATGGGAAGCGGAGGTGGTGGTGGAGTGCTCTACCAGGTCGCCATTCAATTTTACCTTCATTTTCAATTCAATGGATGGTTATTGTTCGTTATTTTGACCGTGGTGGTAAAAGACTTTAACCTAAAATTCCCTTGGGAAAAATTTCAGGTGATTTACTTCCTATTGTTGCTAGGACAGATATTGACTTTTGCACTGGTTTTATTTTGGGCATATCAGTGGGACTGGAGTTACTATGTGAATGCTTTGGGTGTTATTTTGCAGCTATTTGGATTGGGCGCAATTCTTGTTTTCAGGAGAAGTTTTGAACTCATCAAGCCATTTGATTTCACCGCAGCAGCTAAACCTTTCCTAATGCTTGCTTTGATCGTAGGATTGACAAGGATACTATTTCAAGCGCTACTTGTTCTTCCCGAGTTTGCCAAAATGGCGGTCATGCTTCGCTTATTTATTATTGGTTTTATTCACCTCAACATGTTGGGGTTATTCTCCTCCTACCTGATGTTTTCCTTCTTTAATAATTTTTCCACTGGTTTAAAAAAGGGGGATTCTTTGAAACCCGCAGTTTGGTCATTTTATTTGGGGTTCATTGGGACAGAGTTGATTTTGTTTGTTCAGGGGCTCTTTTATTGGCAGGAATGGGGAAGACTAAGTTATTTCCATGAAGGTTTGTTTTTATTCAGCTGTTTTTTACCTCTGGGAATTTTTATTTATATTCAACTATTCAATAAATATTTTAATGATAAAAAAATGAATTATTATAATTAAGCCAATTAAAAAAAAATTAAAATTAACCTAAAGAATAAACAATGAAAAAATACAATCAAATAATTTTTGGCTTATCAGCTTTTTTTCTATTCTCCTGTGGGGGAGGAAATGAAAGCCAAAACCAGACAAATAATCAAATGGAAGACGCAGCTCCAAAAGAAGCGGCTGTACCAGAAACCATTAAAATGGGAAAAGGAGTTGGTGCCTATACTGAGGTGGAGGTAACTGATCCACTCAATGAAGAGTGGATCGAAAGAGGACAGTCTATTTATGACATGAAATGTTCGGCATGCCATAAATTAACTGATCAGCGAGTGGTAGGTCCAGGTTTTCAAGGGGTAACTAACAGGAGGAAGCCTGAATGGATCATGAACATGATCACCAATGTAGAAACAATGCTTGATCAGGACCCTACCGCTCAAAAGCTTTTGGAGGAATGTATGACGAGAATGCCCAATCAAAACATTAAACCAGATGATGCCAGAAAGATATTGGAGTTTTTTAGAAACAATGATGTAGAAAATGCCGGCCAAAAGGACCAGGCTATTAATTCGTAAACCTAAAAATCAGGAAAGCATGAAATCAATTAAATTATTACTGCCTTTTGGGCTGTTATTGTTAATAAATGGCTGCGGCGGGTCTGATACCAGTCAGCTTGTGGAAGGTGACGCTGCCCAGCAGGCTTATGTGGCGCCTGGAGAATATGATGAATATTATGCCTTTCTTTCGGGAGGGTATAGTGGACAAATTACCGCCTATGGGTTACCATCCGGTAGGTTGTTAAAAGAAATCCCGGTATTCTCTCAATATCCGGAAAATGGATATGGATACAATGAAGAATCCAAACCAATGTTCAATACCTCCTATGGGTTTGTACCCTGGGATGATTCTCACCACATAGAGTTATCCCAAACGAATGGAGAGTTTGATGGAAGGTGGCTTTTTGTCAATGGAAACAATACGCCACGAATAGCACGTATCGATTTAACGACCTTTGAAACAGTAGAAATATTGGAGATACCTGATGTAGCAGGTCTTCATTGCGCACCGTTTATTACTGAAAATTCAGAATACCTGGTATCCGGCACAAGATTTAGTGTGCCGATTCCACAAAAAGATGTGCCTATTGATACTTACAAAGAGAACTTTAAAGGTTTGATTAACTATGTAACTGTGGATCCTGAACATGGTCATATGGACCTTGCATTTCAAATAGAGATGCCCGGTTTCAACTATGATTTGGCCAGAAATGGTAAAGGTGTATCTCATGGATGGAGCTTTTTGACCACCTACAATTCTGAGCAGGAACACACATTGCTAGAAGTCAATGCGTCTCAGAAAGATAAAGACCTGATGGCCGTGATCAACTGGAAGAAAGCAGAAGAGTATATGCGGGAGGGTAAATTTAGTGATAGAGAAACCTCTTACTTTCATAATCTTATGGATGAAGGATCAGGAATCGTCAAATCCACTGAAAGAACCAATACAAAAATACTTGACCCAAAAGAGTGTCCGGACATGGTATACTTTATACCAGTGCCCAAATCTCCTCACGGCTGTGACATTGATCCTACAGGTGAGTATATCGTAGGTAATGGAAAGCTTTCTGCTGATATGTCAGTATATTCTTTCAGCAAAATAATGAACGCCATAGAAGAGAAAAATTTTGATGGCGAGTTTGATGGTATTCCTATCATAAATTATGAAGCCGCTTTACATGGTATTGTAGAAAAGCCTGGTTTAGGGCCGTTGCACACAGAATTTGATGGCAGAGGTAGTGCATATACTACGTTCTTCATTTCTTCTGAGGTGGTAAAATGGGATGTTGAGAGTAAGGAGATTTTAGACAGGCATCCTACCTATTATTCTCCCGGGCATTTGGTCATTCCTGGTGGAGAAACCAGAAATCCAGACGGTAAATACCTGGTTGCAATGAATAAAATAACGAAGGACAGGTTCTTGCCTACAGGCCCTGAACTTGCACATTCTGCGCAGTTATTTGACATCAGTGGTGATAAAATGAAACTGATTCTGGATTTCCCTACCAAATCGGAACCACATTATGCTCAGGCGATTGCTGCTGAAAAAATTCAGCCGAATTCTGTCAAATTCTATGATATTGAAGCCAATTCTCACCCATATGCTGCCCTTGGTGAAAGTAAGTCAAGAGTAGAAAGAGATGGTGATGAAGTACACGTTTACTTGACGGCTATAAGAAGTCATATGTCCCCGGACAATATAGAAGGCATAAAAATGGGGGATAAAGTTTATTTTCACCTCACTAACCTAGAGCAGGACTGGGACGTTCCTCATGGTTTTGCCATTCAGGGAGCCGCAAATGCTGAATTGCTGGTAATGCCTGGACAGACCAGAACGTTGCTTTGGGAGCCAATAAAGCCGGGAGTGTTTGCTTTCTATTGTACAGATTTCTGCTCAGCACTACACCAGGAAATGTCAGGTTATGTCAGGGTTTCTCCAAAAGGATCCTCAGTACCTTTGAAATGGGGACTTAATGAGGAGTTGAGAAACAACGAAGAAGCTGCCAATGATTTCTATGAAAATGCGAGAAAATTGGCCAAAAACAATAAATAATTCTCTTTGAGCTACCGGAATTCCCGGTGGCTCATTTTACATTTAAATCCTAATATATGTCTATTGTCCAGAGAAGCAATTGGTCCAGATGGTTTATGCTTGCAGGAGTGATAGCTTTGGTTGCGGTGTTCTTTTTTCCTTTATGGCAAATTACCTTAGATGCAGCTCAGTTCCCAGGTGGATTAAGATTGCATATTTGGATCAATAAAATTTCAGGTACTGACAAATATATCGTTAAAAACATTAACATCCTGAACCATTACATTGGCATGCAGGCCATTCACCCTGAATCCATCCCAGAGTTAAAGTATTTTTCATGGGTTGCTTATGCCATGATGGTATTGGGCTTATTGGCGATCTGGATCAATAAAGCCTGGTTTTACTTCACTTGGTTCATACTATTAGCAATTTTGGGTGCCTTGGGGATTTATGATTTCTACCTCTGGCTATATGATTATGGCCATAACCTCGATCCAAAAGCCCCTATCAAGGTTCCGGGGATGACTTATATGCCCCCATTATTTGGTGAAAAGGATTTGTTAAACTTTTATGTCCAATCCTACCCTCATTTGGGGGGGCTATTTTTGGGTTTGTCTACCCTTTTTGGTTTTACTGCCTTCTGGTTTAAATTGAAACCCAAATCGTGATATGCGAAATTTAATAAAGCTGATACTGCTCCTGTTTGTTGGGATTGTGTTTGCTGCATGTAGTAGTGCTCCAGAGCCGATTAATTTTGGCCAGGATCATTGTGAGCATTGTAAAATGAAAATTGTTGATCCTAAGTTTGGAGGTGAATTGGTCACTAAAAAGGGAAGGATATACAAGTTTGATGCTGCAGAATGCCTGATACTCTATATAGACGAAAATAACCCGATGGAGTATGCCCATGTTTTAGCTATAGCTTATGATTTGCCTCGAAAATTACTCAATGTGAATGAGCTTGTTTTTGAAATTGACTCGGTATACAATAGTCCTATGGGAATGCACCTTGCAGCATTTGGTAACAGTGAAAATGGTAAAGGTAAAACCTTGATGAATTGGGGATCCATTCAAAAGAAAATTTCTGCTTCAGACTTTCAGTTTGTAGCTCCTTAGTGGTACCCGTGAATTAATCTCCCATGAATAGATCTATTGGTTTTTATTGTTTGTTGTCGGTGCTATTAAGTGGCTCTTTGGTTTTAGGAAAAACTGTAAGCATAAGCTCTGAAAACAACCCCGACCTATCAGCAGTACTTGATTCGATGGAATCATACGACACGCTTATTATCAGAACGGGTATTTACTATGGCAATTTAATAGAAGTTGACAAACCAGTAGTGATATTGGGTGAAGATGGTGCCACCATAGATGGGCAGTCGGGTGATGAGATTTTCATCATTACATCCAATGAAGTTGTCTTAAAAAACCTCATCATAAAGAATGTTGGTGTTAGTTATATCAAGGACCGTGCGGCAATCAGACTCAATACTGTCTCTGATGTGCAAATCCTCAATAACCATTTAGTAAACACTTTTTTCGGTATTTATCTTCAAAAATCCAATCATTGCCTTATCGATGGAAATACTGTAACCGGAGCGGCGGAAGATGAATCGAAAGCAGGGAATGCCATTCATATTTGGCAGGGAGAACGCATTCAGGTAACCAATAATACCGTTCATAAACACCGAGATGGAATCTATTTTGAATTTGTCGATGAGAGCTACATAGCCAACAACCAAAGTTTTGATAACATGCGCTATGGCTTGCATTTTATGTTTTCCAATGATGATGTTTATGAAAGTAATATTTTCAGAAACAATGGATCAGGTGTCGCGGTAATGTTTAGCCGCAACATCACCATGAAAAACAATCAATTCTTGGACAATTGGGGAGGAGCAAGTTATGGCTTGTTACTTAAAGAAATTTCTGATGGATCAATTAAAAGCAACCTTTTTAAGGCGAATACCATAGGTATCTATGCTGAAGGTGCCAATAGATTGGAGATTTCAGAAAACCTCTTTATTAACAATGGTAATGCCATGGATATGAAAGGGAACTCTTTGGATAATAAAGTGCTGAAAAATAACTTTATCGGCAATACCTTTGAAGTACTTACCAATTCGAAATCAAATTTAAATCATTTTGAAGCCAATTACTGGAGCCAATATTCAGGCTATGATTTGGATAAAGACGGGATTGGAGACGTTCCTCACAGGCCGGTTAATCTTTTTGCAATAATTACAGACAAGATTCCTGCCGCTTACATGCTTCTTCATAGCTTTTTAGTCAATATGCTGGATGTAGGAGAACGCTTATTTCCACAATTTATTCCTGAGCAACTAACCGACAACCAACCACGAATAAAACCTTATCCCTATGATTTCAATTAAAGGATTAAGTAAAACTTTTGGGAGACAAAAGGTTCTTAAAGAGGTCTGTCTTGATTTTACAGCAGGAGAAGGGCTTGCATTGATAGGGCCAAATGGTTCAGGGAAGACCACCTTGATCAAAAGTATCCTTGGGCTTAATACTATTTCTCAGGATAAAATATTTTTCAATGGGAAGGATATATACCAACAGAGTGATTACCGAAAGTATATTGGTTATATGCCACAAATCTCGCGCTTTCCGGAACAAATGAGAGTAAAAGAACTTTTTACCCTAATGAAAAATATTCGTCCCGAGATAAAGGAATATGACCAAACCCTTTACGAGGCTTTTGAAATAGAGAAGTTGGCCCAGAAGAAAATGGGTGTTTTGTCTGGAGGGATGCGTCAAAAGGTAAGTGCAACGTTAGCATTTCTATTTCACCCCGAAGTATTGGTGCTGGATGAACCTACAGCAGGATTGGATCCTGTATCAAATGAGCTTTTCAAAGAGAAATTAAAACAAGTCATTAAAGAGGACAATAAGTTGGTTATCATTACCTCTCATGTTTTGAATGACCTGGATGATATCGTCAGCCGATTGGTTTATATGATGGAGGGTGAAATTTTGTTCGATAAACAATTGGCCGACTTAAAGGCAGAAACCGCTGAAAGTAAGCTAAATAAAATGATTGCAATTGTACTTCAAAAGCAAAATTTAAATGTTTAAAATTTTTCTTTTTCTTTCTACCGATTTATTTAAAAATAAAGTCATCATTTTTTACCTATTATTCCTTTGGGTAGTAGGGTTTGGTCTTATTAGTATGCAAGGACAGGCTGATAAAACCCTGTTAGCACTGCTGAATGTAAGCCTTTTGGTGGTTCCGATGGTAAGTTTGATTTTTTCTACCATTTATTTTTATAATATGTATGAATTTTTATTGATGCTTCACGCCCAACCCATTGCTAGGGGGACATTATTGAAATCGTTTTATGCAAGTCTTTCCCTGGTACTTGTAGTGGTTTATCTTTTAGGAGTTGGTTTGCCATTTGTGGTTTCTGGCACTGGCACTTCGGATGTGCTGCTTTTGGTTACTGGCAGTTTGCTGCATGTTATATTTACAGGTTTGGCTTTGCTGATGGCGATCTGGGCTACAGATAGGACCCGTGGAATGGGCTATTCCTTGTTGATCTGGGTTTATTTCGTTTTGCTTTTTGATGGGTTGGTATTGCTGTTGATGTATAATTTCAGTGATTATCCTATTGAGAAATTTGTGCTGTATATAAGCTTTCTTAATCCTGTAGATCTTGCCCGAATCCTGGTTTTGATGCAAACTGAGGCTGCTGCACTAATGGGATATAGTGGAGCGGTATTTCAGAAGGTGTTTTCTGAAACATGGGGGAAGGCTGTAATATTTCTGGTAATGTCGATTTGGGCCATTGTCCCATTTTGGCTTTCCCTGAGGTTCTATCAAAATAAAGACCTATAATATTTTATACCGGATTTTGAAAATCAATAACATTACTGTAATTCAATATCATGGTTTAATTCGAATTCTAGGACTTGGAAAAATACCGTATTGAAGCTAAGAGGGAAGACAGTAGACAGTAGTTTAAGCAGCTGATAGAAAGAATAGTTATGGTCTGTTTCAGGTCCTCAGGTCATGGAGATACAGACAAAAAACAAACGCTTGGTTAACTGTCTTTCCTAACTTTCAAAATGTTAAAGAAACAGTTATAAACCAATAAAGTTTTTCATCACCCACTGATAAACCAATCCTATACCTACTCCTGAAACAATGATAAGTGGAGAGGGGATTTTACTAAAAATCAATAAGGCATAAGTACCTATAATGACTATAATATTGATAAAATTATTCTCCATAGGTTCGAATAGGAGGTAAGCAGCGGCAATCAACATTCCACAACTTACGGCATTAATTCCCTCAAGGGCAGCCCTTACGGGGCGGTATCTTTTTAGCGCATCCCAAAAACGGATGACAAAAAATATAAGAAATGTACCGGGCAAGAAAATGCCTGCTGCAGCCACCAAGCCTCCGGTAATCATTCCCGAAACTCCCCATTCCCGCATGGACAAGGCTCCAATGTAAGAGCTAATACTGAACGTTGGTCCCGGAATACTCTGAGAAATAGCATAGCCAGTCAAGAATTCTTCTGAGCTTAGGTAGTGCTTAAACTCCACAAATTCTGTGTAGAGGTAAGGTACCAGCACCTGCCCTCCTCCAAAAATAAGAGACCCATTTCTGTAAAAATTCTCAAATAATCTTACGGGCAAATACCTTGTATAATGTCCTAATACAGCCGCTGCAATCAGGACAGCTGCCCACAGAATAAAATTTTCCCAGGAGATTTTTATTTTTGACTTTTCTTCTATAATCGGATGTTTATTGTAATTGTGCGTTGTGATCAACCCACCTACCACCAGCATAATAGGGAAAATAAAAGGGGAGTTGTAAAAGAAGGCAATAAATGCTGCAATCATCATTAGAACGGCAGCTTCCACCGTATGGATCATTTTTTTTATCGTGATCTGGGAAGCGTAAATAATGTACCCTATGGCCATGGGCTGGATGAATTTTGCAAAGCCCAACTCTCCTTTGGTGTTAGATTGTAGGTACTCTATCAAAAAGGCAGTGGCGATCATTAGAATGGTAGCGGGAAGTACCCATACCAATAAAGAAAGATAGGCCAAAAGCGGACCACCAACTCTAAAGCCTATTGCGGATATGGTCTGGGTAGATGTAGGCCCTGGCAACACCAAACAGAGGGCATTTAATTCTAGCAAGTCTTTCTCTGTGATAAAGCCTCTTTTTTTGACCATGATATCTAAGACCATTGCCAAAAAAACCTGCGGTCCTCCAAAAGCTGTCAGAGAAAGTACGAGCACATCTTTCAGATATATGTAATACCGTACCTTCCTGATGTGTGTCATAGGAGTATTTTATTTTTTCAGCCCTAATTCTTTTAATCTTTCCTCTAAAAACTCACCTGCTGTGCAGTCTTCAAAGGCCTTTGGATGGTTTTCATCTACACATGAGTCAAGGCAACTCAAGTCCATTTCAGTTCGGGGATGCAGGAAAAATGGAATTGAATAACGACTCGTATGCATAAGTTCCCGTGGTGGGTTTACCACTCGGTGAACGGTTGATTTGAGTTTTTTATTGGTTAACCTTTCCAACATGTCTCCTACATTTACGACCAATTGGTCGGGTAGCGCTGTGATGGGAATCCATTTTCCATCTTTTCGCAAAACTTGAAGACCATCAGCACTGGCTCCCATCAGTAAGGTGATAAAGTTGATGTCTCCATGTTCTGCAGCTCGTACGGCATCATCGGGAACTGAATCGGCATCTTTTATTGGGAAGTAGTGAATCGAGCGTAAGATGGAATTCCCATGTTCGATTTTGCTGTCAAAGTAATTTTCCTTAAGTCCCAAATTTAAGGCAATGGCCTGGAGCATGATTTTTCCAGCAGCCTCTAAAGTTTGAAATGCCTTTAAAGAAACTTCTTTAAATTCAGGGATTTCCATCGGCCAGATATTGGGAAGATACGCTTCTTTTACGGTATCATCATTTGAAATCAGGTCCAGCGGCTGACCTACATGGTAGAATTCTTTCAAATCACCAGTATTTCTGCCTTTTGCATGTTCTTTTCCTTTACCAGCATACCCCCTTTGAAAGCCTATTCCAGGCTTTTCATATTTGGATTTTATCTCGTCAGGGTGCAAGAAAAAATCTCTAATGGCCGCATACAAGTTGTGTTGCAAGGTTTGGTCGAGGCCATGATTTTTTATAGCTACAAAACCAATGTTTTCGTAAGCTTCTCCTAGTTTTTTTACGAAGGCTGCTTTTTTACTACTGTCACCAGAAACAAAATCTGCCAAGTCCAGACATGGAACTTCTTCAAATAAAATTTCGCTCATTTGATTTTTAAGTTTAATGCAAGGTAATTTTTTTATTGTTAAAAATAAATACCTTTGAAGCCGGATTACACAATAGATTTTCAATTGGTGACTGAAATTGAAAAAAATGATAATACCGAATGGACAGGTCCTATGAGCGAAGTCTGTAAATGGAAATTAGGACTGTTTTGAAGTGTTTTCTCCAAGTAATAAAATAGCTGATGTACCTTTCACGTTAGATTCTTATGAACAACCCAATATGAAGTATTACAATAATTTTTTAGGAGTGGCACTTGTCGTTGTAGCCATGATTTCTTGTGATTCCTCAAGTAATAAATCAGAAAACTTGAGCAACCAACAAATCACAGATTCACTTACCTCAGGAGAAGAAATAGTCGAAAAGATTACTTTTGAAAAACTTCAAGCTGAAATGAATCCAGATGCAATGTTGGATATTTATAACCCTCTAGGAAATGAAAATTTCAAGGAGGGGAAAGTTGCCTTTTCTTTCAATATTCGTAACCATGGATTAGGCAAAGAAAACCCATTGATGCTATCATTAAATGGTGCTACGCCTAAACCATATAGTCTACCTAATTTCCAATTGGATTTAAAAAAAGGGACCTATAGAGCGGTTGCTTTTCTACTCAATGAGAACGGCCTTGCCTTAAAGGAATATGGTAATTTTTCTGCGAGAGACTTCACAGTAGGAGGATCCAGGCCTTTTCCTGAAGACGATGCACCCTATCTAATACTGCACCTTCCAAATGAACAACAAACTTATACTACAGAGGAACCAGTGATTGTAGACTTTCTTTATTTGGGTGGGGCTCCAGATGGTGATGGTGTAAAAATAAAAATTGAATTAGATGGGCAGCAGTATTTCACCCAAGAGATAGCCCCTGTGCGGTTATCAAAACTTTCAAAAGGGCCTCATAGATTGAAAATTAGTTTGGTCGATGCAGCCAATGACCAAGAAGTAAATGGTGCCTTTGCGAGTGAAACTCGAAACATTCAGGTAGAATAGGTTAAAATATTCACTTTAGGAAAGCAAGGTGCGCAGTACGGTTAACGATTTTATTTCCCCAAATCCGTCCATATGGATTTTATAGAACAATATCCAATCATCCAATAATTGCCGTTTTACATTTCCTGGGATCACTGGTGGGGTGTGGTCTGTACTTTGTAGAATTTGGCCTAGAAATTGGACCTTATTGTTGTAGATCCTTCCGGATTGATCTATGGGGAGCTGTAAGAAAAAATCTGCCGCATCTTCAGGCTCAAAACCCAAATAACGGGAGGTACTTATCAAAAAGTAAAGTGCGAATAATCCCGGCTGGTACTGTTCAGCATCTAAGGCTAAAATTTGCTTTTGTAGATGGTCAAAGAGCAATTCGTTCTGATAGTTGTCATAAACTATCTTGCCAAGTATTTCAGCTACAAACATACTTATTCCCGACCGAATAAAATCAAAAGGAATCCGTTGAAAACTGGTGTCTGATTTTATTTCTGATATTCTATTGATGTTGGTATTTTCTTTATCGTAAACTACTAGGTCAACGAGTGTTAATGGCTGGAAAAGGGCGATTTTAGACGAAGATTTAGTACTCCTAACCCCATTTACTACATAAGACTTGAGCCCTAGTTCCCGGGTAAATATTTTGGTGATTATCGAAGTTTCTCTGTATTTCGTATAGCCAATAACAATTCCTGTAGTTTTTTTTAGCATTAGCCCATTTCTTAAAGGTCATAAAAACACCTGCGACAACGGGCCTCATAGCTTTCTTTTTCTCCCAACATTACCTTATTTTTATCCGCGGACAGCCTGTAACTAAAAGAAGCTAGATCACCACATTTCATGCATATAGCATGTACTTTAGTGACATATTCAGCAATGGCCAATAATTGAGGCATAGGCTCAAATGGTTTGCCTTCAAAGTCCATGTCTAACCCGGCAATGATTACCCTTGTGCCAGCCTTTGCTAGTTTTTCCACAACAGGTACTATCTGAGCATCAAAAAATTGAACTTCATCGATCCCTACTACATCACAATTTCCCGCGAGAAGCAAAATATCTTCTGCGAATTGTACAGGGGTAGATCTGATTATATTTTCATCATGTGATACTACATTGTTCTCATCATACCTTTTGTCCATGGCAGGTTTAAATATTTCCACCTTTTGTTTGGCAATTAATGCCCTTTTTAGCCTTCTGATCAATTCCTCCGTTTTACCCGAAAACATTGAACCGCATATTACCTCTAATTGCCCCTTTGGGCCATGTTTTTCGGTTTTTCCTAAAGATGGTTCAATAAACATAAATTTTGGATATGGTAAAAAATATTTATTATTGAAGTTGATCAAACAGAGCGATTGAATCAAGGCCAACATAAATCTAAGTAATGTTTAAACAACCAAAATTAATTCATTTATATTTATTAATAAAAATTAATCTCAGATTAAACGATAGGATTTGTAAGTAAGAGGCCTAATCTTGATCAATTAGTTGGATTTGTGGATTGAGGCCAAGTGTTAGCTGACCAATATTTCCGGATAACATAAGCGATCTCCTTACATTTTAACCAGCTTCTTTATTTAAAGAATAAATTACATAACTTTACCTCTGTATAATACGGAGAAATTCAAGTAATATGACGAAACAAATGATTTTAGATCAGGATTATATTGACAGTTATTCCAGAGATTTTTCTCAAATAATCTGCGACAATCATTTTACAAACCACAGATACATTAGTGGACAAGAAATAATTGAGCTAACCCATTCTACTCAACTTAATTTAATGGTGATCAGAGAGCTTTTTGAGGATTGGCAAAAACAGACCAACTCATTCGCTCAAAACCCTTATTTTGACTTCCAGGACAATGTTGTAAAAGAAGCATTGTCCTCTTTTATGAATGTGCTTTCCAGAGCCATTAAAATTGAGCAGATAGACTTCGAACCCTTATTGGGAAGAGCAGTCGCAAAAACCATATACCTGGCGGTGGATCCGGTTGCTTTTATAGAGCAAATATTAGAAGAAGGGCATAAAGAACCTGCTTCCTATGTAAAGGAATTGAAGAAATACATTAAATGGTACCGGGAGTCTTGGGTTCCTGCAGCAGAGGATTGGGCTGCCGATTCGGGAAACCTTTTCTGGAAACAAAAGCTATATGAAGGGTTTGAGAAGGAAATTAGTGATTCATCCCAACCTTTAGTATTGCTCGAACCTTTACAAGAAATATTAGCCTTGAACTTTGATAAACTAATCAAAGATAACGTGGTTGCTGATGTGGCCAAAGAGGTGGAAGAGGTCCCGAAGCATTATATTATTGAATCAACAGAAGTAACTATCGAAAATCAAGAAGTCGAATCCTCAAATGAAATTCAGCAAGATAAATCTCCGAATGAAAAGCGGATTGAAACGATAGATCCGTCAATTGTCTGGGCCAAGTTTGATGCTGAGGAGAATCCTTACATGAAAGGAAGCATTACCCATTTGAAGGAAGGTATGGGGATCAATCAACGGATAATGTTTACCAAAAGGCTTTTTCAGGGTAATCCGGATTTGATGGACCAGGCCATTATCGAGTTGGATGCAACAGATAGTTTCTTTGAAGCCATTGATTTGCTTAATCAGAGTTTCGTCTTGAGCCTAAATTGGGACATCCATTCTGAAGAAGTGCTGGAATTACTTCAGTTGATTTTTAGAAAATACGATGCGGTCTAATGGAGCTGAGGAAATATTATGCAAATCTGCATAAGTCAGCCCTAGCTGCTATAAATAAGGAGGGCTTTTCTCAAGATATGGAATTGGACAATCCGTTGGATTTGAGGAGGGGGCTGATCCTACTTCTTAGGCCTAGCAATCATAAATTTGAACAACAGCTTTTTGACCAAGTTGAATTTGTTTACAATGATTGGTACCATCGAAAATCAATTGTAAAGACTTTGAATTCTTATACGCTTCCCTTTCGATAAATTTATTACGAGGTACGATAGCCATTACTTTTTAGGATGGACCGATACATTGTCCACATAAAATATTCCCAACGGTACTTTTTTGTCAGCTCCAGGTAATGGAGGTTCAAGGTCTTCATTGGGTGTTTTCCTATTGGGGAGGTCTCTGTATTCCCCAGTTCTGAAGGAAATCCGCTCGACTGAATTTACAGCTTCTGTAAGGGGTAGTTTTTTGGCCACTAGTTGCTCATTCCAATACAGGTCATATTGACCATAAATACTGGCATGGATGTCCAATTTAATACTGTTCCATTTATTGTAGGTGACTTCTCCCAAATTAACTTCCTTATGCCCTGCGAAATAGATCAAATTTCCAGATGCTGTTAATTTTAACCTTATGGGTCGATTGCCAAACTGGTCTGTAATGTCAATTTCCATCGTGCCCTTATTGGTATCTGGTACCATAAAATCCCATCCGATTTCCACATTTTTACTGGTTTCAAATACTCGGATCGCTCTTGCGTAATCGTAAGGGTCTTCATCTGAGAGCTGCAATGCCAGCCCATGTTCCTTTGTGGATTTCACCACATTAACAGGAGCCCATTTGGGTGAATAAATGTTCCAATTTGGGATTGCTCCATTTTCGACAAGTTGGTCAAAGTCATCATCAACAGGGCCATTGACTGTGTATCTGATCGGCGTAGGCACCTTGCTTACCCACATGTCTTCTTTATTCATGCTATAGGTAAGCCACATGTCATCCCCTGGAGGGTTTCCGTTGCCTTTTACGATACCTCTGACATAGCAAGGGCCAAAATCCTTCCATCTACCATAAAACCTTCTGGGTGGCACTTCTCCCTGAACCAAAACCATGTCATCAAAAATCACTCCGTCATCTGAACTGATTACAATAAGTGGGTACCGGTATTCGTCAATATCTATGGGGTTATAGGTTAGTGCATACCGATCGTCTTCAGTCTGCTGTCCCCAAACCTTCCCACCTGCCATGGTTAGTGTTGTTGCTTTGACGGGTGTTGTAAAGTGCTTGCCGCCATCATCTGATAAAGCGGTTACAGATCGCTTCCAAAAACCTACTATTTTGCCATCTTTTCGGGAATAATAAGAAAATGCTTCACCTCCGCGTTCCCCTGAATAAAATCCATCCAAACCGTTGTCTTCGTCTCGCCATTGCAAGGTGATTAGTGTATTGCCAAGTAATTCTTCGCAAGCAGCTATGAATGCTTTGTCATCAGCCGTTTTGTAAAAAGGAAAAGAGGTATTGGAAGCATTCCAATCGGTATGGCTATTGTACCTGATAA
>Ga0335398_10002386_pt1 | contig 29864 bp, 28 predicted proteins | sample BON03_FD_205742 | JGI IMG/M metagenome (GOLD analysis project Ga0335398, IMG submission 205742) | Freshwater microbial communities from Lake Bonney liftoff mats and glacier meltwater in Antarctica - BON-03 (spades assembly) (version 2) | ecosystem: Environmental > Aquatic > Freshwater > Ice >... | reverse complement strand
GTGTCGACATACACGACAGCAGCGTCGATCGTCGTGAGGAACGGCGCAAGCACAGCACTAGCGACCGCTCCAGTCGACGCCCACCCGATGTCGCCCGCTGTCCACCGTTGTCCAATCTGTGCGAGCCCCACGACCACATCTCGCCAGAGCACACCGACGACGAGCTCAATCGCTGGCCGTCGGGCCCTGTCGGCGGTCGCGTAGGCCTCGAGAAGTGCAATGGGATCGGTGACATGGCGTCCCGACGTCGGTCCGCGTTCGGCGTCGCTCGCGAGTAGACCGAGCTGAGTGAGAGTTCGGAGAGCTTTCGTGCACGATCCCGTGGACAGCCCAGTGACCCCCTCGATTGACGAAACCGTCGCCGGTAAACCGCACAGAAGTGCCTCCGCCGTTGCCAGCACCGACGGCGTCCAGCGAGCCTCCGGATCTGGCTTTTTCGTTGGACGGCCCGTACGCGACACCACGATTGATCCAACAGCGATCTCCGCGGCACCGGTTTCATCCACCCACCCCACCCCCTGTTCGGTGAGCGCGTTCTTGGCGCCCGGAGAGAACTCTCGGGCAACAGCGATCAGCCGCTCCGACACCGGTGCGTCTTGCAACATCTGGCGGGCATCGCCGAGGCGCCCACGTCCCACCCACCGAAGCTCGAGAGCGCAACCATTGACGAACAGATCCGGTTCTTCGCCCCCCGCCCCGCACTGGACATCGGCCGACGTCGGCAGCACGTGACGCAACGCGTCGACCGCACGCACAGTCGAAGTGCTTTTGACAATGCTCACCGTCTATACCTCATCAGAATACTATACCTCAGTGCGGCGGTGAGGTATAGCTCGTAGAGTCTCGGCCGGTCCAGCGTGTGTGTTCGGCTTCGGAGATCACTGGTCTGGTTCGATGGGCACTGTTGCGTTGACGGATCGGGTGCGTGTCGTGGCGTGCCCGGGTGATTCCTCGTCGCTGTCGCCGCTCTGAGTCTCTGTCGTTTGCAGGCTTCCGGTTCCCGCCGGACGCGATCCTGTTGGCTGTTCGCTGGTACCTCCGCTACGGCCTGTCCTACCGCGATGTCGAAGAGTTCCTGGCCGAACGCGGCATCGACGTCGATCACGTCACGATCTACCGCTGGGTGCAACGCTTCACTCTGCTGATCATCGAGGCGGCTCGGCCGTGTCGTCACAATGTCGGTGATCGCTTGTTGGGACCGCCCCCGCTCGCGTTGATGGTTTGACGTGCGGGGTTTCAGGCGGCTGTGGCCTGGCGGCTACAGACGAGTTCGAACTCGATTGGTGTGAGCTTGTCGAGGCCTTCTTGTTGTCGTCGGTGATGGTAGGTGCGCTCGGTCAGTTCACGATCCGAGTTGTCAACTCGGCTCGTGTTCGCCAGGGTTGGCAGCCGAGGACGGTCTTCTGGAGAAGCGAGAAGAACGATTCCATCATCGCGTTGTCACGCGCCGAGGCGGCCCATCGACCCGACGCAGCGGTGGTGCTTGAGTCTGCTGGTGAAGGCTCTGGAACGGAACAGGGCGGATTTAATCAATGGCCTTCAGGACGAGGTCGATCGGACGACGAGGACCGGGCAGGAATGTTTCTCGACGAGGTGCTTGCCGATAGACGGCGAGAAGAGTCGTTCCCAGAAGCCTCGATCGTACGAATCGATCCAATGAGATCGCTGTCGTGTTCTTCGGCGGCGTCGATGATTGAGCTGCCTTCATGACCGACGTCGGTGTGAGAAATGATCTCGGCGTCGACGGGCGCTGCGGAACGTGCGTATGAGGCTGCGTTGGTTGCGACTTGTTGGCCGATGCTGTCGTTGAGGCGGCACACATTCCGGCGAGGCCGGGAGCTGCTCGCACCCCTCCGGCCGCTACGCAGCGAACGCCACCTGGTTCGCGTGCATCGTCATTGCACACGACCTCGGACGCTGAACCGTCACCCTCGGCGAACACGAGCCCGTCAACACCCCAACCCTGTGCCCCCAGATCATCTGCATCCCCGCTGTGGCGGTCAAACGATCCGAACGGCAGACCCTGCGATTCCCGACCTGCTGGCTCTGGCGAGAAGTGTTCGCCACCATGCTCGCAATCCTGCGTGCCCTCCGTTGCCGGCTGACCCGCAGGCCCACCGAACTCAAATCACCCGCCCCCACACGACCCGAGGTCGCTCGCCACAATACCCAAGCATCTGCCCCGTCAGTGTCGACGCTCGGAAGCTCATGCGGCGGATTCTGGCTCAGCGTCCGAAGCGGGAGATTGGCGTCCTCGCATAGAGGGATTTTTATATTGAAATAGAAATTCAAAAGTGTTATGGTCTCCTTAACAACTGGCGGACACGCCGCCGTTTAGGGATGTAAGGGGGAAACCATGCGAATTAGTAACCGTTCGACGCTCGCAGTCGTTTCAATCGCGGTGATCAGCCTGATCGCTGCCTGCGGGACCGACGACGCCGGGCCAACGACCGCTAACACGAGCGTCGTCGCCGACCCTGGTGTGGATGAATCCAGCGAATCTCAAGGATCGTTGCCTACAGCCGTCGAGGCCGAGGCCTCTTCTGAATCCGTAAGCGCCACTGTCGCGCCCGCGGGCGTACTTCGGGTCGGCGAGTTCGCGCCGGCCGCAACGTTTGACCCGGCGGGGGCTCAGACCGCTCAGAGTGCGTACCTGGCTGCGGTGTACGACACGTTGACGCGCCAGAACGCATCGTTCGAACTCGAGCCTCACCTTGCGACCTCGTGGGAGGCACTTGATGCCAACACGTGGCAGTTCATTCTGCGCGACGACGTCACGTTCCATGACGGAACGCCGTTCGACGCTGAGGCCGTGAAGGCGAATCTCGACCGGCAAAAGTCGGCAGAGGGCAATCCGAACACCGCCGTCTTCGCCCCGATCAGCAAGGTCACGGTCGTCGATCCGTACACCGTCGATGTTGCCTTCGGCGTTCCGGCACCGGCATTTCCGCTCGAGATGTCGATGGTCATGGGGATGATGGCGAGTCCGGCCGCACTGGACACCGACATGACCCGAGCCCCGGCCGGTTCTGGCCCGTGGATCTGGAATGGAGCCGACTCACAGGCCGGGGTCGTCGAGAAGTTCGACGTCAACCCGGACTACTGGGCCCCTGAGTTGCAGGGTGTGGAACACATCGAGGTGTACACGATCGCTGACAATAATGCGCGGGTTAACGCACTACTTGCTGGAGACATCGATATGGCCGCCACCGTGCGAGATGCCCAGTTTGCGCAGGCGAAGGAGGCCGGGATGAACGTGAGCTCCACAGCTGCCGTCATGCCCTACCTACTCATCGCCGACCGCAACGGCGATCGCTTTGAACCGTTGGGGAACCCCCTCGTGAGGGAGGCCATCGGGTATGCGCTGGACCGCGGGGCGTACATCGATGCAGTCCACGCAGGGCTCGGAGACTCGGTTGGTGGGTTCTACGGCCCCAACTTCACCGAATGGCACAACCCAGACCTCGACAATGCGTTCGACTACGACCCTGACCGGGCGCGCGAGCTCCTTGCCGAAGCAGGTTACCCCGACGGCTTCACCATTGAGATGCCAGTGATGCCTCCGATCAGCACCGCTGTGGAAGCGTTCGCGCAAATGCTCGGTCAAGTGGGAATCACGGTGGAGCAGGTTCAGATTCCCGCAGGTGCGATCGGTGGATACGTCCGGGGTGGGGAAGCTGCGATCACGTGGTACCGGGCGCTGCTGTACTACCCCGGCAAGACGTTTGGCGACTTCACGGGACCAGCGCTCAATCCGTTCGGACTGGACGATGTCGCCGATCTTGAAGCAATGATCGCCGAGGCGAATTCCACACTTGATGTCGAAGAGCGCAAGGCGATCTTCGACGAGGTCGGCGCCGAACTGTTGAACCGTGGTGTCGCCTTTCCCATGGGCCATGCCGGTCAGAACGCAGCATGGGGCTCACATGTGACCGGCGATGTCGTTCTGGGGCTGAATATGCAGGCACCGCTGTACTACACCGTCCGCGTCGACGGATAGCAAGACGACCCCCAGTCAGACCATCAACAATAAGAGGAGCGACGAAGGGTGACGTGTTGTGCCACTCGCCCTTCGTCAGGCCCTCAGCCCTGGCATTTACCCACCATCCAATCTTCCAGGAGTGCACCACCAACATGTTGAAACTGGCCTTGGGCCGACTTGCAGCTGGAATCCCTTTGATGTTCGTGGTGGCGACGCTGGTCTTCTTCCTCCTCCGCGCCAACCCCGTCGATCCGGCCGAGATCATTCTCGGACCCGACGCGACGGAAGCGGCAGTCCAGGCGACTCGCTCCGAGCTGGGTCTGGACCGGCCCATTGTCACGCAGTACGGCGACTGGCTGTCTGGCGCCGTTCGTGGCGACCTCGGAGTTTCGTGGTTCTCCGGTGAATCCGTCACCACCGACATCGCAACACGACTGCCGGTCACGCTGTCGCTAGTCCTCGGATCGCTCACGGTGTCGCTATTGCTTGGCGTGGGTGCAGGTGTCGCAGCGGCAGTGCGCGCCGGTCGCAAGTTCGATCGCGGAATCACGGTCGCGGCTTCAGCGGGGCTCGCCGCACCCAATTTCTGGGTTGCGCTGTTGCTGGCCTACTTCTTCTCGGTTCGCCTGGGGTGGTTCCCTGCCGTCGGGTACGCAAGTCCGACCGAGGGCATCGTGGAATGGGTGCGTCACCTCGTCCTGCCTTGCATCGCCTTGGGAACGTCGGCTGCTGCCAGCATCTTTCGCCAGACCCGTTCATCGATGATCGGCGTCCTGCAGCAGGACTACATCCGGACGTCGTTGGCTAAAGGGATGCGGCTTCGCACGGTGATCTACGTGCACGCCCTGCGCAACGCCGCAATCCCGATCGTCACGTTGGCGGGGTTCCAGGTCTCGACACTTTTCGGCGGAGCAATCTTCGTCGAGCAGGTTTTCAACATACCCGGTCTCGGGAGTATGGGCGTAGACGCCGTGCTTCGGAATAACGTGCCGGTCGTACTGGCGTTCGTCATGATCACTGCCCTGGTCGTGGTGCTCGTGAATATCGTGCTTGATCTGCTTTACGAGTGGCTGAACCCTCGGGTGAGACCGTCGTGAGCGACGCGATCATGGAGTCTGCCCAATCGGACGGTTCGTTGCCTCCCGTTGCGTCGCCCCGTCGTGGCAGTCGGTGGTGGCGACGCCTGCGGCAGAATCGAACTGCGATCGCTGCAGGTCTCGTGCTAATCCTCATCGCTTGCGGCGCGGCGGTCGCGTCGTGGGTGACACCCTTTGATCCGAACCTCGGTGGAAGCCTCCGCGACGGCCTGCAAGGACCGAGCCAGCGCTACTGGCTCGGAACCGATCAGGTCGGACGCGACATTCTGACGCGGGTCCTCTTCGGCAGCAGGTACGCACTGCTGGCAGGTATCCAGGCGACGACGATTGCCCTTGTGATCGGTGTCCCCCTCGGCCTGACAATGGGCTATTACCGAGGCTGGGTGGATCGCCTACTCCTTCGGTTCGTGGAGGCGGCTGTGGCGCTGCCAGCGATCGTTTTGGCGCTCGTCATCGTGTCCGTGGCAGGACCAGGGCTCACTCGCGCCATGATGGCTATTGGACTCGTCTACTCGATGGTGATCGCCCGCCTGGCCCGAGGACTGGTCATTGTTGCGCGCGAAGAGGTGTACGTCGACGGTGCCAAAACGGTCGGGAATGGTGCCACCCGCATCATGTGGCGACACATCTTGCCCAACATCGCACCGGCGCTCATCGTCCAAACCACGTTGCTCTTTGCGACAGCGGTCCTCGCCGAGGCCGGTCTGAGTTTGCTCGGTGTCGGCGCCAGTACGAATCAGGCGAGCTGGGGCCGGATGCTCGCGGATGCACGGAACTCCTTGAACGAATCGATTTGGCCCGCCATTCCGCCCGGACTTGCTGTCTTCGCGACGGTGCTGGCCTTCAACACCCTTGGCGATGGGCTTCGGGACGCATTTGCACGTGAGGCTCGAGGCGGTAGGTTAGGTATTGCCACCGTTACGGCCCGGCCAACATCGACGGCGCCAACCAGCCCACCCTCCGATCCGGACTCGATGATGTCGGTACGAGACCTCGAGGTGGCCTTCCCCGCGATCGACGGACCCGGGGACGTGAGGGTCGTGCAGGATTTTTCGCTCGACGTCGGTCGCGGTGAAGTAGTCGCACTCGTTGGCGAGTCTGGGTCAGGCAAATCCGTCGCAGCGATGTCGTTGGTTGGACTCGTGCCCGATCCTGGCCGCGCGACCGCGGGCTCGATCATGCTCGACGGCCAGGAGCTGGTCGGGCTCGACTTCGAGTCGCTTCGGAATGTTCGCGGGACGAAGGTCGGCTACGTCTTCCAGGAGCCGTCTGCCGCTCTGAACCCGGCCTTCACGGTCGGCCGTCAGATCGGGGAGTCGCTTCGAGAGCACGCTGGGATGACCAAGTCTCAGGCTCGCCGCCGTGCCATCGAACTGCTCGATCGGGTCGGTATCCCGGATCCTCATCTCAGGATCGACAGCTACCCACATCAGTTCTCAGGGGGCATGGCGCAGCGCGTCGTGGTCGCAATGGCGCTCGCCTGCAGCCCGAGGTTCCTCGTTGCCGACGAACCGACGACCGCACTCGACGTGACCGTGCAAGGACAGGTGCTCGACCTCATCGACGGCCTCCGACGTGAGTTCGGCCTGTCTGTGCTACTGATCACGCACGACTTGGGAGTCGTCTCCGACCTGGCCGATCGAGTTGCCGTGATGTATGCCGGCCAGATCGTCGAGTCGGGACCGCTCCACGAGGTCTTCCGATCGCCGGGTCACCCCTACACGGAGGGTCTACTCCTCGCCGTGCCAAGAAATGTCAGGCGCGAGAGATCGCTGCCAACCATCCCCGGTGTCGTGCCGCCGCCCGCTGAATGGCCCACCGGATGCCACTTCGGCTCCCGCTGCGCATACGTCGAACCCGAGTGCCACACCTCGGCGATCGGCCTCACAGTCGGTCAGCGCCAGGTCCGCTGTCGACGCGCAGACGAACTGACACTCGTCGGGATCGACCGGCCGACGTCAAGGGGTATCTCCTGATGACACGACCGCTGCTGGAGATCGCAAACCTTAACGTCACGTTCCGAGGACGGAGGTCAATTCTACCGTGGCGACGCGGACGAGATGTCCAGGCCGTGCAATCGGTCAGCCTGACGATCGGCGCTGGCGAGACGGTCGGGCTGGTCGGCGAATCGGGTTCCGGGAAGTCGACGGTCGGACGGGCGATCCTGCATCTGCTGCGACCGGATTCCGGGACGATCCGCCTTGCGGACTTCGACGTTACCGCTTTCGGCCGGCGGGAACCCGATGGGTATCGGCGAGCTGTGCAGGTCGTCTTCCAGGATCCGGTTGCCAGTCTGAACCCGGCGATGGTCGTAGGTCAGATCGTCGGCGAACCGCTCGGTCTCCACTACGGCATGAAACGTGCGGCGCAGCGCCGGCGTGTGGCCGAGTTGCTCGTGCAGGTGGGTTTGCAACCGGACCACGCCGATCGGTTCCCGTACGAGTTCTCGGGTGGCCAGCGGCAACGGATCGCGATTGCCCGCGCCTTGGCTTCCGAGCCCGATCTCATCGTCCTCGACGAGCCGGTGTCCGCCCTTGATGTGTCAACCCAGAGTCAGGTGATCAACCTCCTGGAGGATCTCCAGTCGACCACCGGTGCCGCGTATCTGATGATCGCCCACGACCTCGCGGTCGTGCGCCACGTCTGCCAGAGAATTCTGGTGATGTATCGGAGCCGCATCGTGGAGGAGGGCAGTTCGGACGACGTCTGTGAGCGACCGGCACATCCCTACACCGAACTGCTCCTCGCTTCTATTCCCGATCCGAATCCCGAAGTCCAGCGTGAGAAGGCTCGTCATCGTCGGGAGCTGGCCGTCGAGAACGCGAAACCGGTCGCCACCACAGGATGTCCGTTCGCCGAGCATTGTCCGCACACGATGGATATCTGCCTTACGACTTTCCCCGAACCCACCCAGCTGCCATGGGGGAGTCGGGTGTCGTGTCACCTCTACAATCAAGGAGAAACCCGTGATCCCAGAGGATCCAAGTGAATTCACCGATCTGTTCGCCGGACTTCGAGTCGTCGAGATAGGCCAGTACGTCGCCGCGCCGTACTGTGCCGAACTGTTCGCGAACGGAGGTGCCGACGTCATCTCCATCGAACCGCTGACTGGAAGCCCGACGAGATTCGGCCCGCCTGGCGCCCCGGACGGCGTGCAATATCTGAGCAAAGCCCGCGGTAAACGTTCGATCTCGATGGCGCTCAACACCGCCGACGGTACGAGAGCGGCGCGCGACCTAGCGCTCTCGGCAGACGTCGTGATCTCCAACCTCCGTCCCGGTCTCGCCGAGCGCCTGGGCCTCGACTTCGAGACGCTCTCGATCGAGAAGCCAACCATCATCGTGGCTCATGTCGATGGCTTTGGTGATCTGGGAGGTGAACGCGGCTGTGTCGACATCGTGGCACAGGCTGCGAGCGGGCTCCTCGCCTCGTTGGCGCTGAGCGCTCGTCCGGACGTCAGGCGCGACGTGCTTCTCACTGATGTCGCGGCTGGCATGCTATTGGCATTCGGTGTGTCGTCTGCACTCTGGTTTCGGGAGCGGACCGGTCGTGGCCAACGGGTTGCCACGTCGTTGATGGCGGCGGGCCTAGCCCTCCAGGTCCGCACCGCCCACGTCGTCGGCGATGGGCAACCTGCATTGATTCGAGTCATCGACGACCTCGCCGAGGGAGCGCAGTTCAGCGACACCCTGGCACGACGCAATGCGCTCACCAACAAGATGTACCCGACGTACGACGTGTTTGAAACCGCCAATGGCTGGGTGAGTGTCGGAGCAGTTCGCGGCAATGCGCATCTCCTCCTCGCAGCTGCAGGTCTCGATCCTCGGTCAGATCTGACCGACCCGGCGCTGAGCGATCAGCTACGCCGATCGCTTGCATCGAAGGACGCGGACGACCTGATCGCCGAACTCGAGCGTGGCGGCGTGCCGGTTGCTCGGGTGAGGCTCGTCGAAGAGGTGTTACTCGACGATCAACAAGTTGAGGCTGGAATCGTTGCAGAGATGCACCACGATCGGTTGGGTCGTCTCCGGTTCCCGGCAGCACCTGTCCGGTTCTCCGGTGCTCGCTACGAGACCTCCGAGAACGTTCCCGACCTCGGCGCCGACACGGTTGCTGTCCTTGAGGAGGTCGGCTGGTCTTCCGCCGACATCGATGATCTCGTCTCATCGGGTGTTCTCAATTGCAAACAGGAAGGAACGACAGCATGACCGATCCAAGAGGGGCGGGGAGCTCGACGAAGTTCGAGGGCGTCATCGGCCGGGACCTGTCCACTTCTCAGGCGTGGTATCCACCGGAACGGACTCCGGGTCCGGACGCTCCAAACGTGGTCGTGGTGATCTTGGACGACACGGGATTTGCTCACCTGGGATGCTACGGATCCGACATCGACACGAAGAACGTCGACGCGCTCGCGGCCGGGGGCCTCCGTTTCAATAACTTCCACACCACTGCGCTCTGCTCGCCCACACGGGCTGCGCTGTTGACGGGCCGAAATCATCACGACGTTGGGATGAGGTTTGTGTCGAACGTGGACGCCGGTTTCCCGAACAGTCGTGGCGCTCTGTCGACCGAAGCGGTGACACTCGCGGAAGTGCTCCGCGGTCAGGGATACGGCACCTACGCACTTGGAAAATGGCATCTTGCAAACATGGCGGACTGCGGTCCGACTGGACCGTTCGATCACTGGCCGGTCCAACGTGGCTTTGATCGCTACTACGGGTTCCTCGGAGGTGCGACGGACCAGTTTGCCCCGGAGTTGGTGTCGGACAATCAAGTCCTAGCTCCGCGCTCGGAAGCCGGCTATCACGTCTCCGAGGATCTGGTCGACCAAGCGATCGCTATGACGGGCACGCACTGCTCGCTTGCACCTGAGCGACCGTTTTTCTGCTACCTCGCCTTTGGGGCAACGCATTCACCGCACCAGGCGCCAACCGAGTTCCTCGAGAAGTACCGAGGGAGGTATGACGAAGGCTGGGATGTCATTCGCAAGCGTTGGTTCGAGCGTCAGTTGTCGATGGGGATCGTGCCTGCTGGCACCGAGCTTGCCCCCCGCAACCCCGGCGTCCCGGCGTGGGAAGACGTTCCCGAACCTCATCGACGTCTCTTTGCGCGTATGCAGGAATCGTTTGCGGGTTTCTTGGATCACACCGATGTCCAGATCGGTCGGTTTATTGGCCACCTCCGTGCTCTCGAGGTCTTAGACAATACGATCGTGATCGTGCTGTCCGACAACGGCGCGAGTCAGGAGGGAGGCCATGGCGGCACGGTCAACGAACTCCGCTTTTTCAATCGGATCGCCGAGGACATTGGTGAAACGCTCGATCGGCTCGACGATATTGGCGGGCCGCTGACCTACAGCAACTATCCGAAGGGTTGGGCACAGGTCGGTAACACTCCACTGCGCTTCTACAAGCAGAACACCTATGAGGGCGGGATACGCGACCCCTTCGTTATCCACTGGCCGAACGGAATTGTGGACGCCGGCGCGATACGAACTCAGTACCAACATGTCGTGGACGTGATGCCGACCCTCCTCGAGTGCATCGGGATTGATGCACCGACGGCTTATCGCGGAGTCGAACAGCGACCAATGGCCGGCATCAGCTTCACCTATGCGCTGCGGAGCGCAGCTGCCGACGAGCCGACAAGACGGACGGCTCAGTACTACGAGATGCTCGGCCATCGGGCGATCTGGTCGGATGGATGGAAGGCCGTGACAATGCACCGTCAAGGGCAGCCGTTCGACGATGACGAGTGGGCCCTCTACCACATTGACGAGGACTTTTCTGAGTCTCACGACCTTGCCGCACAGCACCCAGAGATTGTTGCCGGGCTCGTTGATCTGTGGTGGACCGAAGCGGAAAGAAATGGCGTGCTTCCGCTTGATGACCGCAGCACCGAGTTGTTCGCACTGCGACGACCGGGTGCGGCCGACCGGGTGGAGTATCGGTTCCCACCGACACTGCCCCACCTTGAGCGCACGGCGGTACCCGATGTGCTCAATCGTTCGTATCGGATCTCGACCGTGATTGAGCGCACCGAGCAGCATCAGGGTGGAGTGATCGTCGCACTCGGCAGCTCACTCGGCGGCTATGTGCTGTATGTCCATGATGGTCGTCTCGTCTACGAGTACAACCATGCGGGAACGGTGACGCGAATCGAATCGAACGTTGACATTCCGACGGGCTCAGTGGAGGTCGAGTTCGGCTTCCAGGCGACCGATGAGCATTGCGGCATCGGGGTGTTGTGCATCGGGGACACCGTCGTCGGTACGACGGAATTCTCGACGCTGCCATTCAGGCAGAGTCTCTATGGCCTCGACGTCGGTCGCGACCTCGGACTCACGGTGTCGAACGCATATGTCGGGCCCAACGAGTTCCAGGGTCGACTCGGCGATGTGACGTATCATCTCGGCGCTCGCCGCGGCGTTGGGTCCGACGCAGCTGCTGCCGAGCTCCGCTCGTCGATGGTCGAGCAGTGACCAGTGACCGCGGTCGTGCGATCATCATCACCCGTCCGCGACACTCTGCCGGAGCAGGTACTCCTCGCGCACGATTCGTTTCTTGAGCTTGCCGCTGGCCTCACGCGGCAGTTTGTCCATGATGTCCAAGACCTGCGGCACCTTGAACGACGACAGTCGCCGGCGACAGTGCTCGAACAGGTCCTCGATCGTGGTCGCTGCGTCGGTCGGAGGCGCCGACGAAGCGACCAACTCGACCAGCGCGACGATCTGTTGACCCCATTCGGGGTCGTCGACGCCGAACACTGCCACGTCGGCGACGCAATGGTGTTCCGAGATCACGCCTTCGATCTCCGCTGGATAGACGTTGGCACCACCGCGAATCACCAGGTCGACCCGTCGGTCTGCAAGGTAGAGGAATTCGTCGTCGTCGAGCCAGCCGATATCGCCGACGGTGAACCGGCCGTCGGGAAGTCGGATCGCCGCTGTCTTCTCCTTATCTCCGAAGTACGTCGGTGGGCCGTCAGCGCGCGACGCGAAGATGGCTCCGACCTGACCGGCGGGCAGATCGTTTCCTTCGTCATCAAGGATCGACAACCGCAGTGATCCGACAGCGCGGCCGACCGTGCCTGGATGATCGAGCCACTCCTGGGTCGTGCACACCACTGGGCCAGCGCCCTCGGACGATCCGTACAACTCGACGATCACGGGTCCGAACCAATCGATCATCCCCCGCTTGACCCACTCGGGGCAGGGCGCTGCGGTGTGCAGGACCCATTCGAGCGAGGAGGTGTCGAATTGATACCGTTCTGCGGAGGTCAGCTTCAACAGTCTGATCAGTTGCGTAGGGACCATCGCCGTCACGGTGATTCGTTGCGACTCTATTGTGTCCAGCACCTTTTGTGGGTCCCAGTGCGCCAGCATCGTGAGCGGTATTCCGCGAACGAGTGACGATCGCATAAGCGCTCCGCCGAGGGCATGGTAGGCGGGGGTGACCAGAAGCGCGACACCCGACTCCGGCATTCCGGTCAGGTCTCCCCAGACCCGTTGGCGCATCGAGAAGTCGCGAACCGTTCCAGCGGCGTCCGCTCGGATCACCGCCCGTGACGGACCAGTCGTGCCGCCCGTGTATTGCAGAGTAACGCCAGCGGCGCCGTCGGGTAGGATCTGATTCGGCTGCGAGCCCACCCAGCCCTCGTACTCGTCACCGAGTTCGATCACCCGCACAGGATCAGCTCCAGCCGACGTAGCGATGGCCGCAGCGTGGCGGGCCACTCCGGCATGCGAAGCGTCGGCAACAATCAGCCGGATGCTGCTGTCCCGGACTAGGTCGGCGAGTTCTTGCTCGGATAGATGCCAGTTGAGCGGCACCAACCGACAGCCAGCGCGGACGGTTGCGAGTGCTGCCTCTGCCCATTCCACACGATTCGCGGAGAGCATGCCCCAGGAACCGGTGCCGACGTCGATGCGAAGCCCGTTGGCGAGGCGCCGTGCTCTGAATTCGAGATCTTGCCAGGTGTACTCGGTCGTGGAGTCCCGGACGGCAATGGTATCGGGTGACTCGGTCGTCGCCGACAGCAGTCGTTCTGGTTGGAGAGTGATCGGCATCGTGGCAGCGTATGCGAAATGAAAGTTCATATATCCATCGAACGTGGCAGTCAGGCCACTTATATGATGCCTCTATGAGTCCGTCGAACTTACCGGCAACGGCCTCGCACGCGATACGGCCGTCGACCATGCGTGATGCGAACTGTGAACTCGTGCTCCGCACACTTGAGCGACAGGGCCCCAGCACTCGTGCGGAACTGGCTCGCCATACTTCGCTGACTCCTCAGGCGCTGGGTTTGATGATGAGCGACCTGATCCGTGATTGCATGGTTCGGGTCCTCGATTCCGAGAAGATCGGTCGCGGTCGTCCTGCAGCCGTTTATGCGGTCGACCCAGCGGCCGGCTATTGGCTCGGGGTCTCCGTGCAGTGGCGAGGTGTCCTGCTCGCCGTGGCCGACGCGACAGGGGCGATCGTGGCGCGAGGACGGATCGACCACCTTGGTCCGTCGATGTCGGAGATCCTGGAGCGAGCGGCGGAGCGGTCTCATGACTTGCTCGAATCTGTACCCGGTGCAGCGAATCGCCTCCTCGCCGTCGGCCTATCGGTCCAGGGTAGGGTTGACCCTTCTGGCGGTGTGGCGATCGAATCCGAGTGCTGGCCCGACCGCGACGTCTCGCCGGGGGTGGCGTTCGAACAGATGACCGGATGGACCACCAGCATCGACTCTGCAGCGCGCGCTACTGCTCGCGCCGAGGTCGAACGCACTCACAGTGAGCGTGGCCTGGTCGCCGTTCTTTACATTTCACATGACCCCGTCCTCGTACTTGTCCAGGACGGCGTACTCCTCGAGGGAGTTCGTGGACGCGGTGGGTCAATGGCCCACCTGCCAGTGCCTGGGGGGCGTGTGAGGTGCGAGTGCGGCCGCCGAGGATGCATGACGACGGTTGCATCGGGCACTGCCGTCGTCAGTCGATACCGCAAGGAGAGCGGGCGACGGGTGGACCGGGCACCGCAGGTGATCGACGCTGCGCGCGATGGCGACCCGGCCGCCAAAGCAGCATTGGCGGACTACCGGGACATCACCGCTCAGATGACCGCCATGTTGCTTCAGTTCGCTCAACCCAGAGCTCTCATCGTCAGCGGCCTGGTAGGTAGCGCCTCCAGTCGCGGCGCCGCACGCCTCGTGGACGCCATCCGTCAAAACCTCGCGGGCACGGCGCTTGCCGAACACCTCGATATCGCCATCTCACCGTACGAACTCGACGCCCACGTGTGGGGGGCGCTACTCCTTGCTCGACGAGCGTGCGGTCTGCGACGGATCTGAGCGGGAAGGTACCACGAGGTGTGGCTCAGTCGGTCACGACGTGATGCGGCCGCGCTGACCTGGCGCCATATAGAACCACTGTGGGAAAGGCGCCTTGACCTCTTTCATCTTCTGGCGTGCAGCCAGGATCAACGCGCCAGCCTCGGTGCGTTCGAAGAACCATGCTTCCACCTGCCGACCTTCGGGTGGAGGGCCGTCCGCCATCTCGAGCGCCGCTTCCTCGTAGTAGGTGCGGATGTCTTGGGCGACACTGCGGACATCGTCATCGGGGAATCCGAGTTCGTCCCAAGCGTCACCGTCAAGGATCCGGTACAGCTTGGACAGCATGTCGGGTACTTCGTCGGCGCTGATTTTCCGACTGACTGACGTCGTCCCGCGTGCCGTGACCGACCGGTCGTAAGCTTTTCTGATCCCGCGTGCCTCGTCGACGGCAGGTGGTACGTCGGGGTCGAACCGGGGTGGAAGCGCACAAGCCAGCGGTGTCTCGTCGGCGACAATCTCCACGGGATACACCTCAAGGACCGGACCCGAAGGTGCATCGAGTAAGGCAAGGGCTCGATCGAGCACATCTCGTTGGAATAGAGCGTCGAGCGGTTTACCCAGCGGTCGTCCGAGCGGGAATTCGCCGTGCAGCGCCCGCGGTGGCTCGCATTTCTGGGCCATCTCGAGCACCGATGACAATACGACCGTGGCTAAACCGGCAGCTTCGAAGACGTGGGCGAGCGTACTCACGGTACGCGTGCACAGTGGTCAAACCGGAGTCAGGATGACCACATCGACGCCTTCGGCGCGTAGGGCCTGAGCGACCGTTGGGCCCGTGTCGTAGCGCAGAGTGGCGACGTCATCAGGTTGATTCCCGGCGAAGGAATAGTGAGTCGGCGCAACGGCACCGATCACACCCTCGTTGGCCATCTCCTCCAGTCGATCGATCGGGAAGACGACGTTGAGATCGAGCACAACACCTGTTCGATCGAAATTGGGACTCCAGTGTCCGAGAACCAGGTTCTTCTGCTCGCGCTGGATGGCCCGGAAGCTTGTGTCGCCCGCCGAGAAGCCCTCGTCGTCGGCGCAGTGCAGAGCGGCCGACGTGACGATTGCGACGGTGGCCTGTCGAAGGATGGGTGGTGTGACGAATGCCGCGTGTTCGAATACCGGGACCGGCAGCGTCGCCGCATGTGCTCGCATCATTTGATCACCGGTTTGTCGGTCTTCGGCCATGTGGGATCCTCCTCGATCGTGTGGGCGGGACGCCCGCGTTAACTTCTCGTTCGTAATGTTCTGAAATGATAGTTCAAAATAGCGAGATCAAGCAATCGTTCGCAACCCGCTGCCTGGCAACCGTCGATCGTGGAGGGACCAGAAAAGCTCAGTCATGGTGGGCGGGGCTCGTGAGGGCGCGCTCAGTGGGTCAGTCCATCCTCACCCCGTGTGTAGGAGTCGATGCGGTCGGCGGCCCGTTCGCAAGCGCAGAGTGGCGGCCCCAATTGCACAAATGCGGTGACGACCGGGTTACTCGTTCGACTTCGCCATTGCCTTGGGCCTCCATGCATCGAGCCCGGCTAGTATCCTGTCAGGCTGTTCCGTCCACGAATTCGGTGTTGGTGACGTCGGCGCAATAGCGGCCGAGTCGTTCGAGGATTTCGTCGGCGGTTTTGTGCCAGACGAACAGTTTTGGGTCTTCGTTCCAGTTGTCGACCCACTCGACGATGTCTTTGGAGAGCGCAGCGACCGAATCGTGGGCGGAGCGTTGCAGTTTTTTGGTGGTGAGAGCAGAAAACCATCTTTCGACAAGGTTCATCCACGACCCATACGTCGGCGTGAAGTGGAAGTGGAACCGCTTGTGACGCAGCAGCCACTTGTGAACCGCGGGCGTCTTGTGCGTCGAGAGGTTGTCGAGCACGACGTGCACGTCGAGCTCTTTGGGGACTTCGCGGTTGATCTTGTTCAAAAACTTGATGAACTGCGCCGAGTCGTGGTTCGGGCGGAGTTCGGTGATCACCTGGCCGGTCGCAATATCCAAGGCAGCGAACAGGTCAATGGTGCCGTTTCGTTTGTAATCATGAGGTGGCGAGTTCGATCCTCGCACCCGGCTCCAATAGTTGTATGGGTTTCCACGCTCCGACGCATCACTCAGTGGCATCGGGTGGGCAGCTGGGGTGGGTAACCAGCTCCCAAGTAGGCGCACAGAAACGTGGCATGAGTCTCCTCTCGGCCGATCCTCGACAGGGCCGGCGGTTCGTCTGCGGCGAGTTGGGACTTCGTGCAGCGTCTCGGTGACGGCTGTCGTGCTCGAGACCGAGTCGGTGCCGCGGCGATTGGCCTTCATGTCTGAGGCGCCGAAGTGGGGAAGGTCCGCTGTCCTTGGATCGATCACGCATAACTCCCGCCGCCACTAGATCGGGGTCGGAGGCGGAACGGCACAGTCCAAAATCCTGCCGATGCCAAACGTGGGAGAGTGTCGTGCAGCGGTGCTCGGATTGGATGCTCCGCGCTCGGCGCTTGATCGGTACTCTAGTAACGCCGCATCGGCGGCGTCCCTCAGGAAAGGTGAAGCGGTGGAACGAGTCGATTACGAGTCCATGGTCATTCAGGACATCCTGAACGCCCACGATCGCGGCGAATTGAACATTTCGCCTTGGTATCAGCGACGCGCAGTCTGGTCGAGCTCGCATAAGGCGTACTTGATCAACTCAATCTTCGAAACGATGCCCGTGCCCAGCATCTACATACGACACGCAATCGATCTTGACCTAGAGAAGACCGTGAAGGAGGTCGTTGACGGACAGCAACGGCTTCGGTCGGTTATTGAATACAAGGCGAACGAGTTCTCGGCGCGGCATCCCGACCACAAGCGTCGTGTCCTCTTTCGGGATCTGTTGCCAGCGCAGAGACAAGCGTTCCTGATGGCCAAGCTCCCGGTCGCGTATCTGATCGGTGCTGACGACACGGATGTGATCGAAATCTTCGGTCGTCTGAATGCCGTTTCTAAGACCCTGAACGCGCAGGAGAAGCGGTCAGCGCTGTACAGCGGAGAATTCCACCAGTACTGCCTTCGCGAGGCTGCAACCCGGTTGTCGATCTGGAGAGGCCTCGGTGTGTTCACGGCGACAAACATCTCACGGATGGACGAGGTGCAGTTCACAGCCGAACTCTCTATGGCGCTTGAGGGCGGCATGAGCGACTTCAGTGCGGCCCGAATCAACAAGGCCTACAAGGATTGGGATAACGATTTCCCACATCGCGAGGATGTTGCGGTTCGGTTGAACCGGATCTTCAAGCTGATCGGCTCTTTGAATCCGTCCGCGGTCAAGGACACCATCTTCAGTCGGTCGCCGTTGTTCTACTCGTTGGTGCTCGTCTTGGACAGTGAGAAGCGACTGCCGTCCAAAGCGAACCTTGAGCTGGCGCTCAGTGACATCGACGCCCGCTTCAACGATCCTCGGCCGGTGAGTGAACGACCGGCTGAAGACCTGGCATTCGTTGCAGCGTGCACGGCGAGTACCCAGCGAATCAAGTCGCGCCAGACGAGGTTTGACTACATCAAGTCGTCCATCTAGCGCCGTCGCAACGTGCCCGCGCCAAATGTTGAAGTGCCGTACCGTGAGTTCCTCCGACGGTGCGGCCGTCACAGCCAAGTTGTGGACGGCTTGTCCACCGTTGCTCCGCCCCTGCAGCGTCTGTTGGCTGAACTTGTGATGATGCGACTCTTCGACGATTTCCAAGAGGCGATATCGGGGGTTGCGCTCAGACTCGCATGTGGCGCACCATACGGAGATGGGTCAGAACCGAAGCTCCTGACCGGTCCAGCTCGATCGACGACCAGCGCCCGGGTGCTGCTCGAAACCCACGGCAGAACCAAGTCAAAACCCTTGAAGTGGTCCAAGGTCAAGTTCATCAACGACACAACCAAGTTCGTGTTCGACAGTAAAGAACCGTTTCGCACCGCCTGCCAAGCCGGCTCGATTCCGATCTCGGAGATGCAGGCGGTCCGCAACCGAATCGCGCACAACAGCAAGAGTTCGCGAAAAGATTTTGGCAGCGTGGTCGTCCGCCACTACGGCGCAAGCGTAAACAGCGTTACGCCCGGCGTTCTGCTGCTGTCTCCACGATTCGCTCCGAGGACGTTGGACCGTTACATAGCGATATGCCGAATCATCGTTCGGGATTGCAGCAAGTCATAGCCCCTTGGGCTCGACATCTTCGTATCTAACCAAGGTCTAGTGACAGAAGTCGAAGCCTCGATCCGAAGCTCATCGCGGCGTGCAGTGCCGGCGCCGGACGCGACATCGACCGCCCAACCGCACCCGCACCCCGTAGGGGGTACGCCCCGGGTTGGGTGCCGTCCAATCACCTATAGATACTGTCTGCTCCGAATCTGTGTGTAGGTCTGTCTCGTTGCCGTTCGTGACTAGGCGGGCACTTTTGGGCGTCTGGCGGAGTCGTGGGCTCTGGCGGTTGGTGCACGGCACCTGATATTGGGGAACGGCACAACCGCCTGCTGAACCTGAGCGACTGCATGAATACGCACTCGTCGAACCAGACACACCGGGCACTTCGGGCTCTGGTGCCACGAGACCAGATGCAGGTCAGAACCAAGTAAGCCGCTCGTTCAAGTGCAAGAATCGAAACATGTCACCCACCGATTCCACAGGAAGCAACACGCTGATCAAACGTTGCCTGGAAGAGCTGGCGAGTGCTCGGCCGTGAACCTGGCTGAGATCGAGAAGAACGTAACGGAGCTCGATCTCGACAAGGGCTTCGATCTCATCTATGACCTGCTCCTCGCGTACGACCTTCCGAAGTCGGGCGTGACTCTCCTGCAGAAGGGCAGCCGGGACCTGTCGGACAATGCGAATGAGCATCTCTGGAAGGACAGGGTGTTCTATCGCTTCGTCAAGGATGACGAAGCGGATCTGCATTCACTGATCGACGCGGCTCGAAATGACGGCAAGGTGAAGCGAGCGCACCCTCGGTTCCTGATCGTGCAGGACGGCAAGCGTCTTCTGGCTTTGGATGCCCGCACAGAGACCACGCTCGACATCCTGCTTACGGATCTGCCAGCTCACTCAGCGTTCTTTATGCCCTGGGCAGGTGTCGAGAAGACCCAGCTTGAAAGCCTCAACTATGCCGATGTGAAGGCGGCCGAGAAGATGGCTCGCCTGTACGACGAGATCGCTGGTCACAACGCGATCCACGACGAGCAAGACGTTCGAAACCTCAACGTATTTTTCTCACGGCTGCTGTTCTGCTTCTTCGCTGAGGACACGCGAGTCTTCGACGAAGGAAGCTTCACCGACGCCATCGCATCGTTGACGCAGCCGGATGGAACGGACACCAGTCCCTTTCTGGATCAACTCTTCGAAGTATTGGACACCGACCCAGCCGACCGCGCCGGAGTCCCATCCCATTTCCGGGCCTTCGGCTATGTCAACGGTCGGCTGTTTGCTCAGCGTTCATCCGCTCCGAGGTTCTCGGCCAAGGCGCGCCGAATTCTCCTCGAGTGCGGAACCCTCGACTGGTCCGTAATCAATCCCGACATCTTCGGCTCAATGATCCAGGCAGTAGTGCGACCAAGCCAGCGGGAAGGCTTGGGCATGCACTACACGTCAGTCGAGAACATCATGAAGGTCATCCGGCCGCTGTTCCTGGACGACCTCCTTGCACAGTTTGACCGGGCCGACACTGTCGCGAAGCTTCAGCGACTTCTGGACCACATCTGCGACATCAAGGTGTTCGACCCGGCGTGTGGGTCTGGAAACTTCTTGATCATCGCCTTCAAGGAGCTACGAAAACTGGAGCATCGCATTCTTCAGCAGATGGGCGACCTAGACCCAAACGCGGTAGGAATGTTCAAACTGTCAGGCATCAAGCTTGACCACTTCTACGGCATCGAGATCGACGACTTCGCTCATGAAATAGCAATCCTCTCGCTCTGGCTCACCAAGCATCAAATGAATGTCGAATTTTTGGAATTGTTCGGCGTCGAGATAGCGCTCATTCCTTTGCGTGATACCGGAAATATCACGTGCGGGAACGCCGCTCGCCTTGACTGGGAGTTGGTCTGTCCACCCAATGGACGTGTCTACATATTGGGCAACCCACCGTACCGGGGAGGGAAGCTGCAGATACCGGAGCAAAAACAAGACTTCGTGGACTTCTTCGGTACCGAAAAATACTCGCGCAACATGGATTACATCTCTATTTGGTTCATTCTTGGTGCCCGCTACGTCTCTCGAAACAATGCTGAATTAGGTTTCGTATCTACTAACTCGATCACGCAAGGCGATCACGTCGGCCTCCTCTGGCCTGAGCTACTTGATCAAGGTGTTTCGATTTCTTTCGCTCACAAGTCTTTCCTGTGGGACAACCAAGCCAGGAATCGGGCTGGTGTGATGTGCATAGTCGTGGGGCTCTCAATGAGGCCGCCGACGCTCAGGGCCCTCTACGACGGAGCCCGAGAACGACTTGTCTCCAACATCAGCCCGTACCTCCGGCCCGTTAACACCAACACTATCGTTCATTCTGAGAATCAATCTCGGAATGGACTTCCAACGATACAGCAAGGCAGCAGGTCGAGCGATGAGGGCTTCTTGACGCTCACGCCCCTCGAACGAGAAGCGATCTTGAGTGAGTCGCCCGAAGCCGTCGAGCTCATCAAGCGGTATCTGGGCAGTCGAGAGTTCTTGCACAATATCGACCGATATTGCTTATGGATCGAGGATGACAAGGTTGCCTTAGCGCGGAGCATCCCGATGATTGAGAGGAGACTCGATGCACTTGAGGCCCGACGGCGACTGGGTGGTCATTCTGCGCAACAGGTCTCACACACGCCGCACCGTTTCGGACATCGATCGCACCAGAACAAGCCATCGATCATCGTTCCTCGGACTTCGTCCGAGAGACGTCAGTACATACCAATGGGTTTTCTTGGTGCCGATACCGTGATTTCCGACGCTGCGTTTGTCATCTACGGAGCCGAGACGTGGGTATTTGGTCTCCTGCATTCAAAGATGCACATGGCATGGGTTGACACTGTGGCTGGCCGGATGAAGTCCGATTACCGGTATTCGGGAAAGCTGGTTTACAACTCGTTCCCCGTCCCCGCCACAACGAAGCAGACTCGAGACTCCGTGGCCTCCGCTGCGCTCGACGTCTTGACCACCAGAGAGCGCTTCTCGGCGCAAACTTACGAGGAACTTTATGACCCAGACAAGATGCCGATTGCTTTGCTAGAGGCTCACCGCTGCCTCGATGAAACTGTGGATCGCTTATACCGCAAGCGAGCTTTTTCTTCAGATGATGAGCGAGCGGCGATGCTCTTCTCGATGTATGACGACCGAGTGGCTAAGCAGAAGGAGGCGAACTAATGCCTAATCTCGTGGACGTTGAGTACGAGCGGACAGGTGCGTCCACGTCCGTCAACGCGCTCGGCATGCGAGAGATGCAGGAGCGGGCGTATGAGGCTCGCAACAGTCAGTACCTGCTGCTCAAAGCACCGCCTGCATCGGGCAAATCTCGCGCACTGATGTTCCTGGCCTTGGACAAGATTTACAACCAAGGACTGAAAAAAGTCATCGTCGCAGTTCCGGAACGTTCAATTGGTTCTTCGTTCGCGAGCACGAACCTGGTGGATCGTGGCTTCTTCGCGAACTGGGAAATCCGGGACGAGAACAACCTCTGCACGCCTGGCGGCGACGCATCGAAGGTCGCTGCTGTCCGGCGGTTCCTTGAAGGGCCGGATGCCCTACTGGTGTGCACGCACGCAACGCTTCGGTTCGCTCACGAAGCTGTGGATGAGGCGCTGTTCGATGACACCCTGTTGGCGATCGACGAGTTCCATCATGTGTCGGCCGACCCGAACAGTCGCCTGGGTGCGGTTCTTCGGTCAGTGATGAGCAACACGTCCGCGCACGTCATTGCCATGACCGGCTCGTACTTCCGGGGGGACGCGATTCCTGTGCTTGAGGCTGCCGACGAAGCCAAGTTCACCAAGGTGACCTACAACTACTACCAACAGCTCAATGGCTACACGTACATGAAATCGTTGGGCATCGGCTACCACTTCTACCAAGGCCGATACACCGACACAGTGCACGAGGTGCTCGACACCGACCGCAAGACGATCCTGCACATCCCGTCCGTGCAATCAGGCGAATCAACGAAAGACAAGCATCGAGAGGTAGACGGCATCCTCGATGCCATCGGAACAGTCGTGAACCAAGATGACGAGACCGGTGTCATTCTCGTTGAACGCGCGAGCGACGGAAGAATGATCAAGGTCGCCGACCTGGTTCAGGATGAGGCTGCACAGAGGTCAAAGATCGTCGAGTACCTCCGAACGATGGAGGCCGAGGACGACATCGACCTCATCATCGCCCTCGGGATGGCGAAGGAAGGGTTCGACTGGACCTGGTGCGAACACGCCCTCACGGTCGGCTACCGGGGTTCGCTCACCGAGATCATTCAGATCATCGGTCGCTGCACCAGAGATTCGCCGAACAAGACGCACGCACAGTTCACCAACCTCATCGCGCAACCTGCTGCTGACGACGAAGAGGTGAAGGTCGCGGTGAACAACATGCTCAAAGCGATCACCGCTTCACTGTTGATGGAACAGGTGGTCGCGCCGAACTTCAAATTCAAGACCAAACGGGCTGCCGGCGAGCAGCCGAAGCCGGGTGAGATGCACATCGCCGGATTCAAGGAGCCATCCACGCAACGAGTGCGGGAAATCGTTGATGGAGATCTCAACGATCTCAAAGCTCAGATTCTTCAGGACCCTTCGATGCTGAAGGCGATGCCGGGCAACGTTGACCCCGAGGTGATGAACAAGGTTCTCATCCCGAAGATCATTCGAACGCGGTACCCAGACATGACTGAGGCGGAGGTTGAAGAGGTCCGTCAGCATGTGGTGGTGGATTCGGTCATCAAGAACGGCGAGATCAAGGATGTGGACGGAAAGAAGTTCGTCCTGATGGCGAACCGGTTCGTGAATATCAACGAACTGAACTTGGATCTGATCGACCAGGTGAACCCCTTCCAGAAGGCGTTCGAGATCCTTTCGAAGTCTGTGACGAAGCAGGTCCTCAAGATGATTCAGGACGCGATTGATGAGACGCGCCTTGAGATCAGTGAAGAGGAAGCGTTGCTTGTCTGGCCGAAGGTGCAGGCGTTCGTGAGGGAGCGAGGTCAGAAGCCAGATGTGCGTTCACCTGACCCGTTGGAACGCAGGCTGGCCGAGGCGCTTCTGTTCATTCAGAAACGTAAGCGGGAGTTAGGGGTGTGAAGCTCGACGCTGAACAGATTCGTCGAATGCTTGCTGAGGACGAATTCGATCTGCTGCGCGAGACTCCGAAGCCCGCTCCAGTGACATCGGGTGACCGGCTAATCACGGGATTTCTGGAAATCAACGAGTTCGTCGATGCCCGCGGTCGGTCCCCAGTGTCGAATCCGGCTGATATCGGCGAGTTCAAGCTTGCGGCTCGGCTGAAGGCGTTGTCGGAGAACGATGAGCATCGCGAAGCCCTGCTGGAGCATGACAAGCACGGTCTCCTGAAGGAGCCAGAGCCGCCCGCGTCGATCGCTGATCTGCTCGCCAGCGATGATCTTGGACTGCTGGATGACGAAGTTGATCTGCACACGCTGACCCATGTCCCAAAGGTTCAGGCATCGCCAGAAAAGGTGGCGCAGCGCAAGCCTTGCGAAGATTTCGAGTCGTTCAAGCCGATCTTCGATCGATGCCACGCAGACCTGCGCGCGGGCAGGAGAAAATTGGTTCAGTTCCGTAACCCCCGCCACATCGAGGCGGGTCGGTTTTTCACGATGGCCGGTGTGCTCGTATTTGTCGCTGAACTTGGAGAGCTTGAGAAGACAGAGTCGGGAAGGAACGGGCGCACAAGGTGCATCTTTGACAACGGCACAGAGGCTGATCTGCTGCTTCGCTCTCTTGCTCGGCAGCTGTACGACGGTGGGCGTCTTGTGACTGAGCGAGACGATGTCATTAGGGAACGAATCGAGGTCCATCCCGACGCACGAGTCGGTTCGGTCTACGTTCTGCGGTCGTTGAGCGATGACGAGCAAGTGCTTTCGATTGACAATCTCCACAAGATCGGGTCCACGTCGAGGACGGCCTACGAGCGAGTCGCAGGAGCCGAGCAGCACACCACGTTCCTCAACGCTCCCGTCGAGGTGGTCGCGGAATACCGTCTTCAGGCTTTCGCAGTAGGAGCCGTTGAGGACATCCTGCACCGGTTCTTCGCCGCATCATGTCTTGACGTGTGGTTCGAGAACGCCGGCCACAATATCGCTGAGGCAGACGAGTGGTTTGACGTGCCTCTCGCTGTCATTGACGAAGCGATCAACCTGATCGAGGCGGACTCAATCACGAGCTTTCGGTACGACCGAGAATCGAGCTCGATTCAATTGGCCGAGTGAACGTCTGGAGCGAACCGCTCTCCGCTCACAGCGCCGACCGATGTCACCGTGACGAGCAGCTCACTGAGCGAAAGCTGAATCGACCTCGGCAGTGCACCGTGCGAAACGTTCCCCTGTGCCGGTTTCCCATGCTCCGGTTTCACCAGGTCGCAGTCCTTGAACATGTGCTCGCGACGAATCAACAAGTATTCCAGCAGCGGTGAAATAGCGGACGGCGATGAAGACATCAACCGTCTTTCCGCTGCGGTTCGTGACAGTGCCCGTAGCCGTCCCAGCCGAACGATCGAAATAGTCGTCCAAAGTGTTGCCGGAATCGACGTCACCGCATTCTTTTGTGACCTTCATCAACGGTGACAATGGTGGGGTGGTCTGTCGTGGGGCGAAGGTCTGGCGGGGTGCGACGGTCTGGCGGGGTGCGACGGTCTGCGAAGAGGAGCTGCCGTTGTCATTGTTGCTGACGTAGATGGCATACGCCCCCAATGGAACTACTACCGCAATCAACACGGCAACAAGTTTCCTCGTTGCCTTCGACTCCGGCCCTCGGTGGAGGGACCACCCACCACAGGTGCGGCAGGCACGTCATCCAATACAGGGTCAGCAGCTGCGGCAGGTTCGACACTTACGGCAGCCGCAGGTTCGGTGGACAAGGTTGCTGCGTACTGATCCGTCCAGTCCACGCCATCGAAAAAGCGAAGCCTTCCCGCCTGCTCAGAATCAGGAAACCAGCCGGACGGCATGCGCGGTGTGCTCATGGTCGCCACCATATGTCCCATCTTCCACGGCGACGGTAAGAGCCGGGCACAGTCACCGCGATGGGCAGGCGACGAACATGTAGCGACTGGACCATCTAACCGGGGCCCTCTCATGGCGTCGGTCTTCTGATCAGATCGTTGCAGCCAGTTCGTCGAGTGCTCCCGCGACACGTAGGTGCTCATGGCGGGCTTCGACTCCGAGTTCGTAGTGACCGCGCCGCAGGTTTTGGATGAACGCATGACCGCGGATCACTGTCGACGCGGTCCGGTCCGTCCGCAAACCGCGCATTGGCCGGAGTCTCGCCTTGAGCCGGCCGTGATCGCACTCGACCCGGTTGTTCGCGTATCGGGTGGTGTCGTGGAACACTTCTGGGAGGAGGTCGTCGACCACGCGCGGCAACGGTGCAGCAAGAGCCGTGGTCGCCTCTCTTGGCCGGTCACGGCCTGCCAGCATTGTCTCGAAGAACTTGGTGGCCGCTGCGACGTTGCGGCGTTTCGACACGTGAACGTCGATGACCTGGCCGTGCTGGTCGACTGCGCGGTAGACGTAGCGCCACACGCCGGCCACTCGGACGTAGGTTTCGTCGACAAACCAGCGATCAGCGGCACTGTGCCGAGACGGGCGTGCTGCGTCGATGACGAGCGGAGCGAAGCGTTGCACCCATCGATCGATCGTCACGTGATCGACCTCAACGCCGCGCTCGGCCAGCAGTTCTTTAACATCGCGGTTCATGGGGGCGGTTCTTTGATGCAGGCTGGCGTCAGCGGCTTAGCGCCGCCGAGGTCGGAGCCAGCGAGAAGGCGTTTGTCCCATATATCTGCCGACGCTGAATGACAAGGTCCAACACGAGCTGGACAAAACACCTGATCAGACGACCTCCAACGGATCGAATGGGTCTGAATGGACGGCTCGGAACGGTTTCCTAAGCTGTTTGTCGCAGGTGGCTGGTTGGTGTTCTTCCTGATAGAGCGGTTTGAAGTTCCGCGTCGGCCGGGCCGAGGGACCCCTAAACGAGCACACTGATCGATAGCGCAGTCCGTTGAGGAAACTCCCGAACGTCTCGTGTGCCCTGAGAGGGCCCCGGTTGGTGGTCCAGTCCTGTTTCTCTCCTCCCGATGCCTTTACACAGACATGGACAGTTCCTCGACAGATAGAAGTAGCCACCCGTCACCGCTGCTCCCTCGCTGTTAGTGTTGGTGTTGCCGGTCCGAGATGACATCAACATATGGGCGGAGTGAGGTGAAATGATGACAACAATGACGGAGAATACCGAGGTCCGGCGGGCCCGCCGGTCGTGGCCTGCGAAGTTCAAGCTTCAGATCTTGGCCGAGATCGACGCTGCGAAGGCGACCGACGAGCCGGGAGCTGTTGGTGCGATCATGCGCCGCGAGAATCTGTACTCGTCGCTGATCTCAGAGTGGCGCCACCAGCGCGACGCCGGCGCTCTTGTGGGGCTCGGCAACAAGGGCGGACGACCAAGGGTCGACCCGGCACGCGACGAACTCGCCCGCCTTCGCGGCGAGTGCGAACGACTCGAAGCCGAGCTGGACACAGCGAACGAGTTGATTGAGGCGCAGGGAAAAGTGTCGGCGCTCTTGCAGCAACTGTCCCGCAAGAGCGCCAACAAGAACTCGACGACATCGTGACCGCCGGCATCGAAACGTGGACACCCAAGGTCGGGATCGCCCGGGCATGTCGCGCCCACGGGATGTCACCGCGGACGTGGCGCCACCGCCGCCAGAACGCCGAAGATCGGCTCCCGAAACGACCGTCGAAAGCGCGACCGGTCGAAGAACACGACTCGGTGCCATGGAAGATTCCCGGCGACGACCGTGAACAGATCCGTGACGTGTTGTGCTCGGAGCGTTTCTGTGATCTCGCGCCCGCCCAGATCTACGCGACGTTGCTCGACGAAGCCGTCTATCTGTGCTCAGAATCCACCATGTACCGGGTGTTACGCGAGTTCGACCTGGTCGGCGAACGACGTCGCGGGCACCACCGATCGACCAGCTACGACCCGCCCCGCCTGGTCGCTGGCGGACCGAACGAGGTGTGGTCGTGGGGCATCAGCCGTCTGGTCGGGCCGGCACCGCGGGTGTGGTTCTATCTGTATGTGATCATCGACATCTACTCGAGGGCAATCGTCGCGTGGAGCATCGATGAAGAAGAAACGTCGACGGTCGCGCATCGCCTGATCAGCCAAGCCTGCAAACGCAACAACATCGACAAGGGTCAGGTCAAGTTGCATTCCGACCGCGGGACACAGATGACCTCGACCACGATTGCGGAGCTGCTCGAAGATCTCGGGGTCACCCGGTCGTTGTCGCGGCCGCGGACCTCGAACGACAACCCGTACTCGGAGGCGAACTTCAAGACCGTCAAATATCGGCCGCACTACCCGGCCAAGTTCGACACGATCAACGACGCCCGCACCTGGATGGCCGATTTCGTTGCTTGGTACAACAACGAGCACTACCACTCAGGCATTGGCTATTTGCATCCCGTCGACGTCCACAACGGCACACATCACGACGTCGTCGTCCAACGCCAACACGTCCTCGACACTGTCTTCGCCGAACACCCAGCCCGATTCCGACACCGGCCACCCGTCGCTGCCGGCCCACCCGGCCAAGCCTGGATCAACAAACCCACCATCAACACAAAAACCTGAACAAACCGGCAAACCAAGGTTGACAGCTTCCGGCTCGACGTAGGCCAAGTTGCGGTCAGGCTGTGTGTTTCGGCCCGGTTCATCCGAAGGCTTGTGGATGAACGTCGCATCCCCTTCTGCAAGATCGGCAAGTTCGTTCGCTTCGATCCGAACGACTTGGACGCCTGGATTGCAGCTCGACGAATCGACCAGATTCCTTAGAAATGATTCATCCCGGGAGGCCGAGACGTTATTGGGGCATGCGTCTTGAGATCGCCTCGGCAATGTCTCGGTCCCTGATCTCGGCAGCCTTGAGGTAGCGAAGCGATGCATCACTCGTAGCGTGCCCCATTCGGGCCATCACCTCTCGCAGTGACGCTCCAGCGGTCGCAGCTTCGGTGCCTGCGAGGTGGCGAAGATCGTGGAATCGGATGTCGGTGAGATGGGTTCCATCGACTGCTCGATGCCAGTACGGAGAGAACGTCCGATTGAGCAGCGGGCCTCCCTTGACCGACGTGAAGACCAGATCACCAGGACCGCGGTCATCGATGAACGTCTCGATGTGGTCGCAGAGCCGCTGGGTGATCTGTGCAGGTACGACAACCGTGCGATGAGCGCTCTCAGTCTTCGGTGGACCGAGCGTCGCTCCGGAGCCCTTCTTGTAGTAGAGCGTCTGTGAGACGCGCAGCTCAGAGCGTTCGATATCGAAGTGGCGGATGGTGAGTCCGGAGAGTTCACCAAAGCGTAGACCGGACGCAGCAGCGGTCCACACCAGTGCGTTGAAGCGAGGCTCGATCGCGTTCGCGAGCGCGACGACGTCGTCCCACGTGAGCAGCGGTCGCTCGACGGCGCGTTCCTTCGAGGCGCCACGAATCCGTGCTGGATTCTGTGACAGCACGCCGTCGTCGACGGCAGTCGTCAGGATCGTCCGCAGCAGCCGGTAGATCTTCGACACCGTGTTCGGGTGCAAGCTCGTTTGCGAGAGCCGGCCGTGCCAGGTGCGGACGTCGGCCGACGAGATGACGCTGAGTTGAGCAGAACCGAATGCGGCGAGCAGATGTTTGAGCTGTGAGTCGTACGTCTCGCGCGTTCGAGATCGCAGCGGTCGCTGCTCGATCCACCAACCTGAGTACTCGGCGAAGGTGATTCGCCCAGCTGACGGATCGATGTAGTTGCCCCGATTGAGGTCGGTCTCGACCCCGGCAAGAAAAGCTCGCGCATCGGCCTTCGTGGCGAACGTGGAGTCCGCCGCGATGCGTTTGCCGAGGTGGAAATATCGGACTTGGAATTTTCCGCTCGGAAGTTTGCGGACTGACCCGAACGATCCGTTCGTGCCCATAGGTGCCTCCTGTTGTCCCGTGCTCTGGGCACGTTGGGGGCACGACAGACCTGTCGGCGAGGCACTTCCAGACTAGCTGAAGACTGGGAAACAGTCAATGAGCTGGTCTTATTCAGCTCCGGCGATTGGAGCGGATGACGGGAATCGAACCCGCGTATCCAGCTTGGGAAGCGCTTCGGGGCCGATCGCATCGTGCCTGCGTGTGGGGGGTTTCGCCTGCTCAGGCGTGGGTTCTGGGGGCACTGTTGTTGTGCGCTGTTGCGCCGTATCGCACCC
>Ga0335398_10002385_pt1 | contig 29867 bp, 29 predicted proteins | sample BON03_FD_205742 | JGI IMG/M metagenome (GOLD analysis project Ga0335398, IMG submission 205742) | Freshwater microbial communities from Lake Bonney liftoff mats and glacier meltwater in Antarctica - BON-03 (spades assembly) (version 2) | ecosystem: Environmental > Aquatic > Freshwater > Ice >... | reverse complement strand
TAGAACTAATGAAAATATATGTATCATCATTTTTATTTTGTAGTGTAATATCTGAGCATCCACCAGAATTACCGCTAAAAACTTTTTCATTAAGATATTTATTAAGATTTTTTAAAATTTTAAGTTTTCCATTATTAGAATTACCAATTAAATGATTATAATTAGTAAAAACATCACAAAATCCAAATTTAATAACAATATCAAATAATTTTTCAAAAATAAAACCTTTTTCAGATTGTGTTTTACAATTTTCTAAAATATCATCAACATTATTAAAAGTTATAATATAGTCAATAAAATCCTTAATATTCATATTAGTAAAGTTCATTTCGTTTGTAGTCATATAATTATATATATTTATTATACTTTAAATTTAAATTAATCAATTTTTTATATTTTTATAATAAAATATAAAAAATCGACATTTTAAACAAAAATATGATTGGTTTTATTTTTAATTAAATAATTTGCATAGTCTTCTTAATTTCTTTTTACGCTTATTGGAAAATGTTTATTAGGTTTTTTTTTATTATATTTATATCAATTTTTTTCTTTCAATATATCATTTCTGTTTGTTCTTCAATATAAATTTATTCTCAATATCTATTTTAATTAAATTTATATTAATAAGAAAATTTAAATTTAAATTATGTTTTTTAATATCTACACCACTTTCATCGTGTTCTTGAAATAATACAACTTTGAACATTTAAAACACAGATTTTACAATATTTAGGGGCTTGACAGAAATTGTTAATTAAAAAAATTGATTTAAATATGAAATATATATATAATGCAAATGGTTAAATATTCATGCTAACGATGTGGAAAGGAATTTTCTCAAAAATATCAATATGATTCTCATAATAAACGTAAAACACCTTGTGTAAATAATGTTGATAAAATTAAGACAGCAGATATTGTTATCGGAGGATTCCCTTGTCAAGACTTTTCACATGCTGGAAAACGAAATGGATTTGAAAGTAATAAAGGACATGACCTAAAAGAGAAAGTAGTAGAGGAACATTGTATAAAAGTTTTGTTGAAGTGGTTAAAAAAGTACAACCAAAAATGTTCGTTGCTGAAAATGTATATGGTCTGATTACTAAAATGAACCTATTAAACAAATTATGAAAGATTTTTCAGATTTATGATATGATGTTAATTATCAAATTATATATTGTCCCGATTTTGGAATACCACAAACACGTAAGCGAGTTATAATTATGGGGATTTCAAAAGAAAGAACTATAGACATTAATGAAGGATGGAATATAATTACAAAAAATAAAACTGAATGTAGTATTGGAAAATATTTTGATCATCTTATAGAACCTGATACTACAAATGATATTTCACAAATAGTATATTCAAATGCAAAAAACTTGTGAAAGGTCAAGGACAAACAGAAATTAACCTTAATTCATTTGCTCCAACAATGAGAGCTGAACATCATGGTAATATTGAGTTTCGAAGACATGTAAATAGTAAGATAAATATAAAAGAAAAAACTATGATCGAACGACGTTTAACAGTTAGAGAGGCTGGATTAATTCAAACATTCCCTCCAGATTATGTGTTTAGTAAAAAAAAATATGGTTGCATACAAGTATATAGGAAATGCTGTCCCGCCTTTGTTAGGTTATTTAATTGCCAATAAAGTCAATGAATTATGTAAAAATCATTTTGTTTAAATATTTATATTATCAACTTGTAACGAAAGTTTGTATTGGTGATGGTTGTAATAAATAAAATAATATTTGATAAATGAATTATATTTTTATCAAAACACCTACAAATTTTCAAGAACATATTGTATACATTCTAAATGTCCGTTCCTAGCTGCGATATGACATATTTCTTCGCCAAACCCTGGACAACCATTTTCATGTGCATATTTTAAACATTTTAAATGTCCATTTAATGCAGCATTATAACATGTCCATTTGTCCCACTCACAACCATGTTCATGAACATATTTTAAACAATCAAAATGTCCATTTTTTGATGCACTATAACATGTTGAAGAATCCAAACCACACCCATTTTCATGAACATATTTTAAACATTCTAAATGTCCATTTTGTGCTGCTACACGACTAGTTATAAAAGTCCAATTACCGCCATTTTCATGTGCATATTTTAAACATTCTAAATGGCCATTTTTTGCTGCATTATGACAAACCCAATCATATAAAGGACAACCATTTTCGTGGACATATTTTAAACATTCCAATTGTCCGTTTTCAGATGCAATTTGACACAACCAATCATGCAACTTATACCCATTTTCATGAACATATTTTAAACATTCTAAATGTCCGTTTTCAGTTGCAATTTGACACATATTATCTGGCAACTTGTACCCATTTTCATGTGCATATTTTAAACATTCTAAATGCCCATTTTTTGCTGCATTATGACAAACCCAATCATATAAAGGACAACCATTTTCGTGGACATATTTTAAACATTCCAATTGTCCGTTTTCAGATGCAATTTGACACAACCAATCATGCAACTTATACCCATTTTCATGAGCATATTGTAAATATTCAAAATGTCCGTTTTCAGTTGCAATTTGACACATATTATCTGGCAACTTGTACCCATTTTCATGAACATATTTAAAATATTCAAAATTTTGAATTGAATAAAAATAACTACATAATTTATCATCAGGTGTATCAATAATACTTTTAATTTCCTTCATTAAATCATCCATATGAAAATAGTCTTGTAATGAATCCATGTTTATTTTATTTTTATTATCAATAATAAATTTATAAATTTCTTTAGGATATTTATCAAGTATCCAATAATCAAAAATTACAAGATATGATACAAAATCATTAAAGTCATTTATTAATAATTCCCTTTTAAAATATTGTTCATGAATATCAAATGGATCATTAGATTCTATATTTCTATATAGTTCTGATTTATGTAAATAATCAGGAATTTCATCAAGTGTAATTGTAATTGCAATAGACATTACTAATTAATAAAAGTGTAGTAAAAAGAGAATATAAATCAATTTTTATTAAAATAAAAACATACAAGCAGTCAAAAACATACAAGCAGTCAAAAACATACAAGCAGTCAAAAACATACAAGCAGTCAAAAACATACAAGCAGTCAAAAACATACAAGCAGTCAAAAACATACAAGCAGTCAAAAACATACAAGCAATTTTTATTAAAATAAAAACCTGTAAACAGTCTTCAACATACAAGCAATTTTTATTAAAATAAAAACCTGTAAACAGTTTTCAACATACAAGCAATTTTTATTAAAATAAAAACCTGTAAACAGTCTTCAACATACAAGCAATTTTTATTAAAATAAAAACATGTAAACAGTCTTCAACATACAAGCAATTTTTATTAAAATAAAAACCTGTAAACAGTCTTCAACATACAAGCAATTTTTATTAAAATAAAAACATGTAAACAGTCTTCAACATACAAGCAGTCAAAAACATACAAGCAATTTTTATTAAAATAATATTACTCGTCCAGATAAGAATCACTTAACATATCGCTATTAAACATTTCAATATGTCCACTTACACACTTTGATTTAACATTAAAGTTAGCAGTTTTAATAAAAGCATAAATTAGATCATCTAATTCTTCAACAGTCCATTTTTCCTTTTTTGTATTAATTATTTCATCAAACATAATATCATTATCTCTACATCTATAATCTTTAGGACCATAATAAAATCTAAATCTTATTTGTTTATTAACTAAATTATTACCACCACCCATACCACCCTCATACCGATTTAAATATGGTAATTTTTTATTTAATTTACTGTAACTTTTTATTTGTTCCACAATATATTCATTATTATTTTCACAATCATATTTAAACTCATCCCATCTTTTAATAAATTCTTTTGGTGCATCGTTATCTAGAGAAAATCTTAATTTATATACATGTGTTTTTAATGGTTTCATTGTTTTAAAAAAACAAATAATCTTTATATTAAAACAAATGTTATTTAATCACATATTTATCACATTCGCATCCGTTTTCACTAGCATATTGTAAACATTCTAACTGTCGCATTTTTATAGCATCATTATATATTTTATCACATTCCCAATGATTATCTGCAACACTATAACCTGTATCAACACCATACCACTCACATCCATTTTCATGAGCATATTTTAGACATTCTAAATGTCCATTTACTGTTGCGTTATAACATGTTTTCCAATCCCAATAACAACCATTTTCATGAACATATTTTAAACATTCTAATTGTCCGTTTTTAGCTGCACTTTCACACACATCAATTCCTACAAGACATCCATTTTCATGAGCATATTTTAAACATTTTAAATGTCCATTTGACGCCGCACTAGTACATATATCAATCCCAATCCATGGACAACCATTTTCATGAGCATATTTTAAACATTCTAATTGTCCATATAATGCTGCATAATTACATGTATGGTTATTCCACTCACAACCATTTTCATGAATATATTTTAAACATTCTAAATTTCCGTATTTAGCAGCTATATTACATGTACAAATACTCCATTCGCAACCATTTTCATGAGCATATTTTAAACATTCTAAATTTCCGTTTTTAGCTGCATTCCAACATGTTTGTTCTACAAGCCATTTACAACCATTTTCATGAGCATATTTTAAACATTCTAAATGCCCATTTTTAGCAGCATTATCACATGTCCAACTATTCCAATCACAACCATTTTCATGAGCATATTTTAAACATTCTAATTGTCCATATTCAGCTGCTTTTTTACACACCCAACTATTCCAATCACAACCATTTTCATGAGCATATTTTAAACATTCTAAATGTCCATTGGTTGCTGCAATATCGCATGTCCACTTATTCCACTCACACCCATTTTCGTGTGCATATTTTAAACATTCTAAATGTCCATTTTTTGCAGCACCATTACATATCGAAATATCCCATTCAAATCCATTTTTATGAGTATATTTTAATAATCCAAAGTTTCCAACTGATGAAAAATAACAACATAATTTATCATCAGGTGTTTCAATAATTATTTTAATTTCATTAATTAAATCATTTGTTTGAAATTGATCATTTAATAAATCCATGTTTATTTTATCTTTATTTTCAAGAATAAATATATAAATTTGTTTAGGATATTTATCAATCATCCAATAATCAAATATTCTAATATATCCTACAAAATCATCAAAAGTATTTATTACTAATTCCTTTTTAAAATATTGTTCTGGAACCTCAAAAGAATCATCGGACTCTATATTTTTATATAATTCTGAATCTTGTAAATAATCTGGTATATCATTAATTGTTAGAGTAATAAACATTATAAATAAAATAAATATAGAGAAAGATAATATAAATCAATTTTTATTAAAATAAAAACATTTGTATAATTGAATAGTGAATATTAAAAAATTGATTTATTTAATTATTTATATTATTATATTATTGCTATAAAATGATGCAAGTTAAATATAGTAATGATACAATTAAAGAATATAAAACATTTGATGAAATATCTGATAGTTATGCAGTTATTTCTATTAATTGTTGGAATAATCAATTAACACAATTACCCGAAAATATGAATTTTCCAAATTTACAAGTATTAAATTGTTCTGAGAATAAATTAACACAATTACCAGAAAATATGAATTTTCCAAATTTACTAAAATTATATTGTTCCAATAATCAATTAACACAATTACCTGAAAATATGAATTTTCCAAATTTACAAGAATTAAATTGTTGGGATAATCAATTAACACAATTACCTGAAAATACGATTTTTCTGAATTTACAAGTATTAGATTGTTCATATAATGAATTGACACAATTACCAAAAAATATGAATTTACCAAATTTACAAGAATTAAATTGTTATAATAATAAATTAACACAATTACCTGAAAATATGAATTTTCCAAATTTAAATGTATTGTGTTGTCATTGTAATAAATTAACACAATTACCTGAAAATATGAATTTACCAAATTTACAAAAATTAATTTGTTCTAGTAATCAATTAACACAATTACCTGAAAATATGAATTTACCAAATTTACAAGAATTAAATTGTTCTAGTAATCAATTAACACAATTACCTGAAAATATGAATTTACCAAATTTACAAGAATTAAATTGTTCTAGTAATCAATTAACACAATTACCTGAAAATATGAATTTTCCAAATTTACAAGAATTAATTTGTTCAAATAATGAATTAACACTATTACCTGAAAATATGAATTTACAAAAATTGCAAGTATTAAATTGTTGTTTTAATAAATTAACACAATTACCTAAAAATATGAATTTCCCAAATTTACAAAAATTAAATTGTTGTTATAATAAATTAACACAATTACCTAAAAATATGAATTTTCTAAATTTGCAAAAATTAAATTGTTGTTATAATAAATTAACACAATTACCCAAAAATATGAATTTACCAAATTTACAAGAATTAAATTGTTTTGAGAATAAATTAACACAATTACCTGAAAATATGAATTTTCCAAATTTACAAAAATTAATTTGTTCTAGTAATCAATTAACACAATTACCTAAAAATATGAATTTTCCAAATTTACAAGAATTAAATTGTTTTGATAATAAATTAACACAATTACATGAAAATATGAATTTTCCAAATTTACAAAAAATATATTGTTTAAATAATCAATTAACACAATTACCAGAAAATATAAATTTACCAAATTTAAGAGTATTATATTGTTCTGATAATGAATTAACTATTTTACCATTATATATTTTAAATTTTAGACATTTACATGAAATTAATTATGAAAATAATGAAATTGAATTATCGCCACAAATTGCTCGATTTATTCATAGAATACAAAATGGAAATACAAATAATTTAAATGTTTATAATGATACACAAAATATTCATAATGCTAATATACAAGTATCCGTTAAAGATAGTATTAATAATATCACCACTAGAACTGATTTACCAAAATTTAATCAAGTTGCCTTAATTGATTATATTTTAAAAGATGATACATTACTCAATAAAGAACAATTAATAGAGTATTCTAATGATGAAAACGTACATTCATTATTATTATTAACTTTTGCAGAAGTATTATGGTACACATTACAAACAATAATTAAAGATTTTGATGGTGATATACAACAAGAAATAAAAACCATTTTAAATCAGGAAATGGATGATGCAGAATGCAAGTGTTTTACAGGACGTATTAACAGAATTATTAATTGTTTGAATGGGTTCAGTCCATTAGTCTCTATCAACATAAGTGATAATGAACAAATCGGAAATATTATTGTTATTATTAAAGAAAAATTAGAATTGACAAATAGTTATACAATTGAAACTCATAAAGAACTTGTTAAAAATGAATTGGTAGAAAGGGGTTATTCAAAAGATATTATTGATACATGGATAGGTTTCATTGAATAAAAAATTGATTTATTTATTTATAGTTTTATTATATTATTATTATACAATGATACAAGTTAAATATAGTAATAATACAATTAAAGAATATAAAACATTTAAACAAATATCTGATGGTATAAATGTTATTTCTATTGATTGTTCTGATAATAAATTAACACAATTACCTGAAAATATGAATTTTTTAAATTTACAAGTATTCCTATTTTCTCGTAATAAATTGACACAATTACCTGAAAATACGAATTTATCGAATTTACAAATATTGCATTGTTCAAATAATCAATTAACACAATTACCTGAAAATATGAATTTTTTAAATTTACAAGTATTATATTGTTCAAATAATCAATTAACACAATTACCTGAAAATATGAATTTACCAAATTTAAAAGTATTAAATTGTCATAATAATAAATTAACACAATTACCTGAAAATATGAATTTACCAAATTTACAAAATTTATATTGTTCTCATAATCAATTAACCAAATTACCTGAAAATATGAATTTTCCAAATTTAAAAGTATTACATTGTTCTTATAATAAATTAACACAATTACATGAAAATATGAATTTATCAAATTTACAAGAATTAAATTGTTCTGATAATCAATTAATACAATTACCAGAAAATACGAATTTACAAAAATTAAATTGTTCTTATAATAAATTAACACAATTACCTAAAAATATGAATTTACCAAATTTACTAAAATTATATTGTTCCAATAATGAATTAACACAATTACCTGAAAATATGAATTTTCCAAATTTACAAAAATTATATTGTCATTGCAATAAATTAACTATTTTACCATTATGTATTTTAAATTTTATACATTTACAAGAAATTAGTTATGAAAATAATGAAGTTGAATTATCTCCACAAATTGCTCGGTTTATTCACGGAATACAAAATGGAAATACAAATAGTTTAAATGTTTACAATGATACACAAAATATTCATAATGTTAATATTCAAGTATCTGTTAAAGATAGTATTAATAATATCACTACTAGAACTGACCTACCAAAATTTAATCAAGATGACTTGATTGATTATATTTTACAAGATAATACACTACTCAACAAAGAACAATTAATAGAGTATTCTAATGATGAAAGTGTACATTCTTTATTATTATTAACATTTGCTGAAGTATTATGGTATACATTACAAACAATAATTAAAGATTTTGATAGTGATATACAAAAAGAAATAAAAACAATTTTAAATCAAGATATTAATGATGCTGAATGCAAGTGTTTTACAGGACGTATTAATCGGGTTATTAATTGTTTAAATGGATTCAGTCCATTAGTCTCTATTCAAATAAGTGAAAATGAACAAATCGGAAATATTATTGTTATAATTAAAGAAAAATTAGAATTAACAAATAGTTATACAATTGAATCGCATAAAGAACTTGTTGAAAAAGAATTGGTAGAAAGGGGTTATACAAAAGATATTATTGATACATGGATAGGGTTCATTGAATAAAAAATTGATTTATTTATTTATAGTTTCATTATATTATTACAATAAAATGATACAAGTTAAATATAGTGATGATACAATTAAAGAATATGAAACATTTGAACAAATATCTTCAGGTAACATAGTTATTTCTATTGATTGTTCTTATAATAAATTATAGTCCTTCGGACGTATATGTTCCCAACGGGAACTAACACAATTACCTGAAAATATGAATTTTCAAAATTTACTAAAAATAGAATGTTGGAATAATAAATTATAGTCCTTCGGACGTATATGTTCCCAACGAGAACTAACACAATTACCAAAAAATATGAATCTACCAAATTTACAAAATTTAGATTGTTCAAATAATAAATTATAGTCCTTCGGACGTATATGTTCCCAACGGGAACTAACACAATTACCTGAAAATATGAATTTTCCAAATTTACAAGTATTAAATTGTTCAAAGAATAAATTATAGTCCTTCGGACGTATATGTTCCCAACGGGAACTAACACAATTACCAAAAAATATGAATTTACCAAATTTACAAAAATTAGATTGTTCTTATAATAAATTAACACAATTACCTAAAAATATGAATTTACTAAATTTACAAAATTTAGATTGTTATCATAATCAATTAATACAATTACCTGAAAATATGAATTTACCAAATTTACAAGAATTAGATTGTTCGCATAATAAATTAATACAATTACCAGAAAATATAAATTTACCAAATTTACAAGAATTACATTGTTGTATTAATAAATTAACACAATTACCTGAAAATATGAATTTACCAAATTTACTAATAATTATTTGTTCTAAGAATCAATTGACACAATTACCAAAAAATATGAATTTTCCGAATTTACAAGAATTATATTGTTTAAATAATAAATTAACTAGTCTACCATTGTGTATTTTAAATTTTAGATATTTAGAACATATTGGTTATGCGAATAATGAAATTGAATTATCGCCACAAATCGCACGGTTTATTCACAAAATACAAAATGGAAATACAAATAGTTTAAATGTTTACAATGATACACAAAATATTCATAATGTAAATATCCAAGTATCTGTTAAAGATAGCATTAATAATATCACCACTAGAACTGACCTACCTAAATTTAATCAAGATAAATTGATTGATTATATTTTAAAAGATGATGCATTACTTAATAAAGAACAATTAATAGAGTATTCTAATGATATGAATGTACATTCTTTATTATTATTAACTTTTGCAGAAGTATTATGGTTCACATTACAAACAATAATTAAAGATTTTGAATTTGATGTACAACATCAAATAAAAACCATTTTAAATCAAGATATTAATGATGCTGAGTGCAAGTGTTTTACAGGACGTATTAATCGGGTTATTAATTGTTTGAATGGATTCAGTCCATTAGTATCAATTCATATAAGTGATAATGAACAAATCGGAAATATTATTGTTATTATTAAGGAAAAATTAGAACTGACTAATAGTTATACAATTGAAACACATAAAGAACTTGTTATTAATGAATTAGAAAATCGTGGTTATACAAAAGATATTATTGATACATGGATAGGTTTCATTGAATAATTTAAAAAAATTTATTTTATTATATTATTATATTATTACTATATAATGATAAAAGTTAAATATAGCAATGATACAATTAAAGAATATAAAACATTTGAAGAAATATCTGATAGTTATACAGTTATTTCTATAGATTGTTGTGATAATAAATTATAGTCCTATTCAGGACGTATAGCTAAAGCGTATACGGCTCCGCCTAATATGTTCCCAACTGGAACTAACACAATTACCTGAAAATATGAATTTTCCAAATTTACAAAATTTATATTGTTCTCATAATCAATTAATACAATTACCTAAAAATATGAATTTTCCAAATTTACAAAGATTATATTGTCATTGTAATAAATTAACTAGTTTACCATTATGCATTTTAAATTTTATACATTTACAAGAAATTAGTTATGAAAATAATGAAATTGAATTATCACCACAAATTACACGGTTTATTCATAGAATGCAAAATAAAAATTTAAATAGTTTAAGTGTTAATAATGATACACAAAACATTCATAATACTAATATTCAAGTATCTGTTAAAGATAGTATTAATAATATCAATACTAGAACTGATTTACCTAAATTTAATAAATCCATGTTTATTTTATCTTTATTTTCAAGAATAAATATATAAATTTGTTTTGGATATTTATCAATCATCTAATAATCAAATATTCAAATATATATATCCTACAAAATCATCAAAAGTATTTATTACTAATTTCTTTTTAAAATATTGTTCTGGAACATCAAAAGAATCATCAGACTCTATATTTTTATATAATTATGAATCTTGTATATCATTAATTGTTAGTGTAATAAATATTTTTATTAAAATAAAAACATCCCTAATAAATATGAAAGACAAATGAATTTTAAATACATAAAAAATAATATAATTTTTTTTCTATAACTATTATAATGTATGACTTTATTGTAATTGGGGGTGGTATATCAGGTTTATATATAGGGAATTATTTAAAAAATAAAAACAAAAAATTTTTAATTATTGAAAACAAGACGAGAATCGGTGGAAGAATTAAAACATTTAAGAATAAAGATATTATTTATGAAGCAGGTGCATATAGATTTACAAATAATCACATTCGATTAACTAAATTAATATCAAAACTTGGTTTAAATAAATACATATCTGAAATGAAAGATAAAAAAAAATTTTTTTTAAGAGATAGTCATACACATAAAAAATATAATACATCATATAATTTAAATTACAATAATATAATTAAGAAACTATCAAATATTGATAGTAAAATTTTAATCAATAATGATATACTAACATTAGTTAGTGAATATTATGATAATGAAACCAAAAATTTTGTTAAAGATTATTGTGGTTATGATAATTTTATAGAAAATTCAAATGCAATTCAATTAAAACAACATTATAAACTGTTAAATTCTAAATTTTATAAATTAAATTGTGGATTTAATAAAATTACAGAAATATTATTTAATAATATCAAAAATGAAACATTGTTAGGAGAAAAGTTAATAGATATTAAAATGAGTATTAAGAATGAATATCAAATAATAACTGAAAAAAATATTTACAAATGTCGGAAAATAATAATTACAATACCGAAAGAGAATTTATTAGAAATACCTTTTATTAGTCAAAATATAAAATATTTAGAGAGTGTATCGTCGAGCCCATATCTTAGAATATTTGCAGTTTATCCTAAAGAAAAAGGAAAAGTATGGTTTCATGATATAAATTATACTGTGACTGATAATATTTTAAGAAAAATTATACCTGAGAATTATGAAACAGGATTAATACAAATATGTTATAATGATAATAAAAATGCGGAATATATGAGAAATATTATTTCTAATGGAAGATTACAAATAACTTTACACCAGAATTTAAAAAAAATATTTCCTAACAAAAATATACCTGAACCTACATTTTTAAATTATCATTATTGGAAAAATGGGAATCATTTTTGGTTACCATTATATAATATTAAAGATATTCAAAAATATATGATAAATCCAATTAATAATTTATATATTTCTGGTGAATCATATTCGGAAAATCAGGCTTGGATAGAAGGTGCACTTGAAACTTCAGATAAAATTATTAATTTACTTGAAAAAAAAACTATTAAAAAAACTATTAAAAAACAAAAACTATACACAATCGAACAAGTTAGTAAACATAATAATAAAAGATCTGCATGGACTATAGTTAATAACAAGGTATATAATATAACGAGTTTAGTAAATAATTTTAAACATCCAGGAGGAAATGTCATTGAGAATGCTATGGGAAAAAATATTACAAACATTTTTAATAATATAGGACATAGCAATTTTAGTAAAAATTTATTAGAAAAATTCTATATTGGCAACATAAAAATTATTTAAACGTAATTATTGCGGTATTCAAAAAAGTAAAGCAATTAGAAAGAACATATTTCTTCTACAAACCACAACAACCATTTTTATGACCATATTTTAAACATTCTAAATATCCATTTATCCCACACACACCCATTCTCATGTGCATATTTCAAACATTCTAATTGTCCTGATGCACTATAAACATGTTGTACAAACCCATTCACAACCATTTTCGTGATCATATTTTAAACATTCTAAATATCCGTTTTCTGCTGCATAATTACATATAAATAGGTTTTATTGAATAATGGATATTAAAAAATTGATTTAATTGAATTCATTATATTATTACTATAAAATGTTACAAGTTAAATATAGTAATAATACAATTAAATAATTAAAACATTTGAACAAATATCTGATAGTGAAATAGTTATATCTATTAATTGTTCTAATAATAAATTAACACAATTACCTGAAAATATGAATTTACAAACATTACATTGTTCAAATAATAAATTAACACAATTACCTGAAAATATGAATTTACCAAATTTACAAAAATTAAAATGTTATAATAATAAATTAACACAATTACCTGAAAATATGAATTTTCCAAATTTATAAAAATTAAATTTTGAGAATAATAAATTAACTAGTCTACCATTATGTATTTTAAAATTTAGACATTTATAAAATATTAATTATACAAATAATGAAATTGTTTATAATGATACACAAAACATTCATAATACTAATTTTCAAGTATCTATTAAAGATAGTATTAATAATATAACTACTAGGACTGATTTGTCTAAATTTAATCAAGATAACTTGATTGATTATATTTTAAAAGATGATACATTACTCAACAAAGAACAATTAATTGAATATTCGAATGATGAAAATGTACATTCTTTATTACTTTTAACTTTCGCACAAGTATTATGGTACACATTACAAACAATAATTAAAGATTTTGATAGTGATATATAACAAGAAATAAAATCAATCCTAGTTTTACTGGACGTATTAATAGGGTTATTAATTGTTTGAATGGGTTCTGTCCATTAGTATCAATTCAAATAAGCGAAAATGAACAAATCGGGAATATAATTGTTATTATTAAAGAAAAATTAACGAATAGTTATACGATTGAAAACCATAAAGAACATGTTAAAAAAGAATTGGTAGAAAGGGGTTATTCAAAAGATATTATTGATACGTGGATAGGTTTCATTGAATAGTGAATATTAAAAAATTGATTTATTTATTTATTTATTATTTCATTATATTATTACTATACAATGATAAAAGTTAAATATAGTAATGATACAATTAAAGAATATGAAACATTTGAACAAATATATGATGGTATAAATGTTATTTCTATTGATTGTTCTGGTAATGAATTAACACAATTACCTGAAAATATGAATTTTCCAAATTTACAAGTATTAAATTGTTGGAATAATCAATTAACACAATTACCAGAAAATATGAATTTTCCAAATTTACAAAAATTAGATTGTTTATATAATGAATTATAGTCCTTCGGACGTATATGTTCCCAACGGGAACTAACACAATTACCAGAAAATATGAATTTACCAAATTTACAAGAATTATATTGTTCAAATAATAAATTATAGTCCTTCGGACGTATATGTTCCCAACGGGAACTAACACAATTACCAAAAAATATGAATTTACCAAATTTACAAATATTACATTGTTCTTATAATCAATTATAGTCCTTCGGACGTATATGTTCCCAACGGGAACTAACACAATTACCAGAAAATATGAATTTTCCAAATTTACAAAAATTAAAGTGTTCTTATAATCAATTATAGTCCTTCGGACGTATATGTTCCCAACGGGAACTAACACAATTACCTGAAAATATGAATTTACCAAATTTACAAAAATTATTTTGTTCTAGTAATAAATTATAGTCCTTCGGACGTATATGTTCCCAACGGGAACTAACACAATTACCTGAAAATATGAATTTTCCAAATTTACAAGAATTATATTGTTCTTATAATCAATTATAGTCCTTCGGACGTATATGTTCCCAACGGGAACTAACACAATTACCTGAAAATATGAATTTTCCGAATTTACAAGAATTAGATTGTTCAGATAATCAATTAACTAGTTTACCATTATACGTTTTAAATTTTAGACATTTACAAGAAATTACTTTTGAAAATAATGAAATTGAATTATCGCCACAAATTGCTCGGTTTATTCATAGAATACAAAATAGAAATATAAATTCAAACAAAATAAGTGTTTACAATGATACACAAAATATTCATAATGTCAATATACAAGTATCTGTTAAAGATAGTATTAATAATATTACTACTAGAACTGATTTACCTAAATTTAATCAAGAAAACTTAATTAGTTATATTTTACAAGATGATACACTACTCAACAAAGATCAATTAATAGAGTATTCTAATGATGTGAATGTACATTCATTATTATTATTAACTTTTGCAGAAGTATTATGGTACACATTACAAACAATAATTAAAGATTTTAAATTTGATATACAACAAGAAATAAAATCAATTCTAAATCAAGATATTAATGATGCAGAATGCAAGTGTTTTACAGGACGTATTAACAGGGTTATTAATTGTTTGAATGGATTTAGTCCATTAGTCTCTATTAGCATAAGTGATAATGAACAAATCGGGAATATTATTGTAATAATTAAAGAAAAATTAGAATTGACAAATAGTTATACAATTGAAACCCATAAAGAACTTGTTATTAAAGAATTAGAAGAAAGGGGTTATTCAAAAGATATTATTGATACATGGATAGGTTTCATTGAATAATTAATATTAAAAAATTGATTTATTTTATTATTTGTATTTATTATATTATTATTATTCCAATGATACAAATTAAATATAGTAATAATACAATCAAAGAATATAAAACATTTGAACAAATATCTGATAGTTATACAGTTATTTATATTAATTGTTCTAATAATAAATTAACACAATTACCTGAAAATATGAATTTTCCAAATTTACAAGAATTAAATTGTTCGCGCAATCAATTAACACAATTACCAGAAAATATGAATTTTCCAAATTTACAAGAATTAAATTGTTCGCGCAATAAATTAACACAATTACCAGAAAATATGAATTTTCCAAATTTACAAGAATTAAATTGTTCGCGCAATAAATTAACACAATTACCTGAAAATATGAATTTTCCAAATTTAAATGTATTGTATTGTCATTGTAATAAATTAACACAATTACCTGAAAATATGAATTTACAAAATTTACAAGTATTACAGTGTTCTTATAATAAATTAACACAATTACCAGAAAATATGAATTTTCCGAATTTACAAAAATTAAATTGTTGTAATAATCAATTAACTCAATTACCAGAAAATATGAATTTTCCAAATTTACAATCATTTGATTGTTCATGTAATAAATTAACACAATTACCTAAAAATATGAATTTTCCGAATTTAAAAGTATTACATTGTTTTTACAATAAATTAACACAACTACCAGAAAATATTAATTTTCCAAATTTACAAGTATTACATTGTTATAATAATGAATTAACACAATTACCTGAAAATATGAATTTTCCAAATTTACAATCATTTGATTGGTCTCATAATCAATTAACACAATTGTCTGAAAATATGAATTTCTCGAATTTACAACAATTATATTGTTATAATAATAAATTAACACAATTACCTAAAAATATGAATTTTCCGAATTTACAAGTGTTACATTGTTTTTACAATAAATTAATACAATTACCTAAAAATATGAATTTTCCGAATTTACAAGAATTATATTGTTATAATAATGGATTAACACAACTACCAGAAAATATGAATTTACCAAATTTACGAGTATTATATTGTTATAATAATAAATTAACTAGTATACCATTATGTATTTTAAATTTCAGACATTTACAAGAAATTACTTTTGAAAATAATGAAATTGAATTATCGCCACAAATTGCTCGGTTTATTCATAGAATACAAAATAGAAATATAAATTCAAACAAAATAAGTGTTTACAATGATACACAAAATATTCATAATGTCAATATACAAGTATCTGTTAAAGATAGTATTAATAATATTACTACTAGAACTGATTTACCTAAATTTAATCAAGAAAACTTAATTAGTTATATTTTACAAGATGATACACTACTCAACAAAGATCAATTAATAGAGTATTCTAATGATGTGAATGTACATTCATTATTATTATTAACTTTTGCAGAAGTATTATGGTACACATTACAAACAATAATTAAAGATTTTAAATTTGATATACAACAAGAAATAAAAAGCATTTTAAATCAAGATATTAATGATGCTGTGTGCAAGTGTTTTACTGGACGTATTAATCGGGTTATTAACTGTTTAAATGGGTTCAGTCCATTAGTATCAATTCAAATAAGCGAAAATGAACAAATCGGGAATATAATTGTTATTATTAAAGAAAAATTAGAATTAACAAATAGCTATACAATTGAATCACATAAAGAACTTGTTGTTGATGAATTAGAAAATCGTGGTTATTCAAAAGATATTATTGATGTATGGATAGGTTTCATTGAATGAAAAAATTGATTTATTTATTTAATTGAATTTATTATATTATTACTATATAATGATACAAGTTAAATATAGTAATGATACAATTAAAGAATATAAAACATTTGATGAAATATCTGATGGTATAAATGTTATTTCTATTGATTGTTCTAATAATGAATTAACACAATTACCTGAAAATATGAATTTTCAAAATTTACAAGTATTAAATTGTTCAAATAATAAATTAACACAATTACCTGTAAATATGAATTTTTCAAATTTACAAAAAATAACTTGTTGTCATAATGAATTAACACAATTACCAGAAAATATGAATTTACCAAATTTACAAATATTATATTGTTATAATAATGAATTAATGCAATTACCCAAAAATATGAATTTTCCAAATTTAAAAGAATTATCTTGTTATAATAATAAATTAACACAATTACCTGAAAATATGAATTTACCAAATTTACAAAAATTAAGTTGTTATTATAATAAATTAACACAATTACCTGAAAATATGAATTTTCAAAATTTACAATATTTATATTGTTCTAATAATCAATTAACACAATTACCTGAAAATATGATTTTTCAAAATTTACAATCATTATATTGTTGGAATAATCAATTAACACAATTACCTGAAAATATGAATTTACCAAATTTACAAGAATTATATTGTTATAATAATGAATTAATACAATTACCAAAAAACATGATTTTTCCAAATTTACAAAAATTATATTGTTTTGATAATCAATTAACTAGTTTACCATTGTGTATTTTAAATTTTAGACATTTACGAATAATTAGTTATGTGAATAATGAAATTGAATTATCACCACAAATTGCTCGATTTATTCATAGAATAAAAAATTTAAAGATAAATTCAAATAAATTAAGTGTTTACAATGATACACAAAACATTCATAATGCTAATATACAAGTATCTGTTAAAGATAGTATTAATAATATTACTACTAGAACTGATTTACCAAAATTTAATCAAGAAAAATTAATTGATTATATTTTAAAAGATGATACACTACTCAACAAAGAACAATTAATAGAGTATTCTAATGATGTAAATGTACATTCATTATTATTATTAACTTTTGCAGATGTATTATGGTACACATTACAAACAATAATTAAAGATTTTAATGTTGATATACAACAAGAAATAAAAACCATTTTAAATCAGGATATTAATGATGCAGAATGCAAGTGTTTTACAGGACGTATTAATCGGGTTATTAATTGTTTGAATGGGTTCAGTCCATTAGTATCAATTCAAATAAGTTATGGAGAACAAATTGGAAATATTATTGTTATTATTAAAGAAAAATTAGAACTGACAAATAGTTATACAATTGAAACACATAAAGAACTTGTTATTGACGAATTAAAAGAAAGGGGTTATACAAAAGATATTATTGATACATGGATAGGTTTTATTGAATAAAAAATTGATTTATTTATTTATTAATATTCATTATATTATTACTATACAATGATAAAAGTTAAATATAGTAATGATACAATTAAAGAATATAAAACATTTGATGAAATATCTGATGGTATAAATGTTATTTCTATTGATTGTTCTAATAATGAATTAACCCAATTACCAGAAAATATGAATTTTCCAAATTTGCAAGAATTAAATTGTTTTGATAATAAATTAACACAATTACCTGAAAATACGAATTTACCAAATTTACAAAAATTAGATTGTTCTCATAATAAATTAACACAATTGTCTGAAAATATTAATTTTCCAAATTTAAAAGTATTAGATTGTTCAAATAATAAATTAACACAATTACCAGAAAATATGAATTTTCCAAATTTACAAGAATTAAATTGTTCTTATAATCAATTAAGACGATTACCTGTAAATATGAATTTTTTAAATTTACAAAAATTACATTGTTTTTGTTGTGAATTAATACGATTATCTGACAATATGAATTTACCAAATTTACAAGAATTAATTTGTTGGGATAATCAATTAACACAATTACCTGAAAATATGAATTTTCCAAATTTACAAAAAATAAATTGTTGTAATAACAAATTAACACAATTACCTGAAAATATGAATTTCCCAAATTTACAAGTATTAAAATGTTCTTATAATGAATTAACACAATTACCAGAAAATATGAATTTTCCAAATTTACAAGTATTATATTGTTATAATAATAAATTAACACAACTACCAGAAAATATGAATTTTCCAAATTTACAAAAATTACATTGTTATAATAATGAATTAATACAATTACCAAAAAACATGAATTTTCCAAATTTACAAAAATTATATTGTTGGAATAATAAATTAACTAGATTACCATTATGTATTTTAAATTTTAGACATTTAAAATATATTAGTTATGAAAATAATGAAATTGAATTATCTTCACAAATTGCTCGGTTTATTCGTATAATACAAAATAAAAATAAAAATAGTTTAAATGTTTACAATGATGGACAAAACATTCATAATGTTAATATCCAAGTATCTGTTAAAGATAGTATTAATAATATTACTACTAGAACTGATTTACCTAAATTTAATCAAGATAACTTAATTAGTTATATTTTACAAGATGATACACTACTCAACAAAGATCAATTAATAGAGTATTCTAATGATGAAAATGTACATTCTTTATTGCTTTTAACTTTCCCAGAAGTATTATGGTATACATTACAAACAATAATTAAAGATTTTGATGTTGATACACAACAAGAAATAAAATCAATTCTAAATCAAGAGATGGCAGATGCTGAATGTAAATGTTTTACTGGACGTATTAATCGGGTTATTAACTGTTTGAATGGATTTAGTCCATTAGTCTCTATTCGCATAAGTGATAATGAACAAATCGGAAATATAATTGTTATTATTAAAGAAAAATTAGAATTGACGAATAGTTATACAATTGAAACACATAAAGAATTTGTTATTGATGAATTAGAAGAAAGGGGTTATTCAAAAGATATTATTGACACATGGATAGGGTTCATCGAATAATGGATATTAAAAAAATTGAATTATTTATTTTATTACATCCATTATATTATTACTATATAATGATACAAGTTAAATATAGTAATAATACAATTAAAGAATATAAAACATTTGAAGAAATATCTGATAGTTATACAGTTATTTCTATTGATTGTTCTCGTAATAAATTGACACAATTACCTGAAAATATGAATTTTCCAAATTTACAAGAATTAAATTGTTCTGATAATAAATTAACACAATTACCAGAAAATATGAATTTACCAAATTTGCAAGAATTAAATTGTTCTCTTAATAAATTGACACAATTACCTGAAAATATGAATTTTCCAAATTTACAAGAATTAAATTGTTCTGATAATAAATTAACACATTTACCAGAAAATATGAATTTTTTAAATTTACAAATATTATATTGTTGGAATAATCAATTAACGCAATTACCAGAAAATATGAATTTTCCAAATTTACAAGAATTAAATTGTTCTTATAATCAATTAAGACGATTACCTGTAAATATGAATTTTTTAAATTTACAAAAATTACATTGTTTTTGTAGTAAATTAATACGATTACCAGACAATATGAATTTTCCAAATTTACAAAAATTAATTTGTTGGGATAATCAATTAACACAATTACCAGAAAATATGAATTTTCCAAATTTACAAAAAATAAATTGTTGTAATAACAAATTAACACAATTACCTGAAAATATGAATTTTCCAAATTTACACAAGTTATATTGTTCTTGTAATAAATTAACACAATTACCTGAAAATATGAATTTTCCAAATTTACAAGAATTAATTTGTTGGAATAATCAATTAACACAATTACCTGAAAATATCAATTTACCAAATTTACAAATATTACATTGTTATAATAATCAATTAACACAATTACCTGAAAATATGATTTTTACAAATTTACAAATATTACATTGTTATAATAATCAATTAACGCAATTACCTGAAAATATGAATTTTCCAAATTTACAAGAATTAGATTGTTGTTATAATAAATTAATACAATTACCTGAAAATATGAATTTTCCAAATTTGCAAAAAATAATTTGTTCCAATAACCAATTGACACAATTACCTGGAAATATGAATTTTCCAAATTTACAAGAATTACATTGTGATAATAATCAATTAACTAGATTACCATTATGTATTTTAAATTTTAGACATTTACTAATAATTAATTATGAGAATAATGAAATTGAATTATCGCAACAAATTGCTCGGTTTATTCATAGAATGCAAAATTTAAATATGAACAGTTTAAGTGTTTACAATGATACACAAAATATTCATAATGTTAATATTCAAGTATCTGTTAAAGATAGTATTAATAATATTACTACTAGAACTGATTTACCTAAATTTAATCAAGATAACTTAATTGATTATATTTTAAAAGATGATACACTACTCAACAAAGAACAATTAATAGAGTATTCTAATGATATGAATGTACATTCATTATTATTATTAACTTTTGCAGAAGTATTATGGTATACATTACAAACAATAATTAAGGATTTTGATGTTGATGTACAACAAGAAATAAAAACCATTTTAAATCAAGATATTAATGATGCTGAATGCAAGTGTTTTACTGGACGTATTAACAGGGTTATTAATTGTTTAAATGGGTTCAGTCCATTAGTATCAATTTGTATAAGTGATAATGAACAAATTGGAAATATTATTGTTATTATTAAAGAAAAATTAGAATTGACAAATAGTTATACAATTGAAAACCATAAAGAACTTGTTATTGATGAATTAACAGAAAGGAATTATGCAAAAGATATTATTGATACATGGATAGGTTTCATCGAATAAAAAATTGATTTATTTATTTTATTAAATGTATTTATTATTACTATATAATGATAAAAGTTAAATATATTAATGATATGATAAAAGAATATGAAACATTTGAACAAATATATGATGTTATAAATGTTATTTCTATTGATTGTTATCGCAATAAATTAACAAAATTACTTGAAAATATGAATTTTCCAAATTTACAAGTATTAAATTGTTCTAATAATAAATTAACAAAATTACTTGAAAATATGAATTTTCCAAATTTACAAGTATTAAATTGTTCTAATAATAAATTAACACAATTACCTGAAAATATGAATTTACCAAATTTAAAAGTATTAAATTGTTCTCACAATCAATTAACACAATTACCAGAAAATATGAATTTTATAAATTTACAATTTTTACATTGTTATGATAATCAATTAACACAATTACCAGAAAATATGAATTTACCAAATTTACAAGAATTACATTGTTCTGATAATAAATTAACACATTTACCTGAAATTATGAATTTTACAAATTTACAAAAATTATATTGTTATTATAATAAATTAATACAATTACCTAAAAATATGAATTTCACAAATTTACAAACATTAGTTTGTTATAATAATAAATTAACACAATTACCTGAAAATATGAATTTCACAAATTTACAAATATTAATTTGTTATAATAATAAATTAACACAATTACCAGAAAATATGAATTTACCAAATTTACAAAAAATAGATTGTTGTTATAATGAATTAATACAATTATCTGAAAATATGAATTTACCAAATTTATATGAATTATATTGTTTTAATAATGAATTAACACAATTACCAAAAAATATGAATTTACCAAATTTACAAAAATTAGATTGTTCTCATAATAAATTAACACAATTACCTGAAAATATGAATTTTCCAAATTTAAAAGTATTAGATTGTTCAAATAATAAATTAACACAATTACCAGAAAATATGAATTTTCCAAATTTAAAAGTATTAGATTGTCTTGGTAATAAATTAACACAATTACCAGAAAATATGAATTTTCCAAATTTACAAACATTAAATTGTTGGAATAATAAATTAACACAATTACCAAAAAATATGAATTTTCCAAATTTACAAAATTTATATTGTTCTAATAATAAATTAACACAATTATCAGAAAATATGATTTTACCAAATTTAAAAGAATTAAATTGTTATAATAATAAATTAACTAGTCTACCATTATGTATTTTAAATTTTATACATTTACAAAGTATTAATTATACAAATAATGAAATTGAATTATCGCCACAAATTGCTCGATTTATTCGTAGAATACAAAATAAAAATATAAATAGTTTAAGTGTTTATAATGATGGACAAAATATTCATAATGTTAATATTCAAGTATCTGTTAAAGATAGTATTAATAATATCACTACTAGAACTGATTTGCCAAAATTTAATCAAGATGACTTAATTGATTATATTTTAAAAGATGATACACTACTCAACAAAGAACAATTAATAGAGTATTCAAATGATGATAATGTACATTCTTTATTGCTTTTAACTTTTGCAGAAGTATTATGGTATACATTACAAACAATTATTAAAGATTTTGATGTTGATACACAACAAGAAATAAAAACCATTTTAAATCAAGATATTAATGATGCTGAATGCAAGTGTTTTACTGGGCGTATTAACAGGGTTATTAATTGTTTAAATGGTTTCAGTCCATTAGTCTCTATTCAAATAAGTGATAGTGAACAAATTGGGAATATAATTGTTATTATTAAAGAAAAATTAGAATTGACGAATAGTTATACAATTGAAACTCATAAAGAACATGTTAAAGAAGAGTTGTATGAAAGGGGTTATTCCAAAGATATTATTGATACATGGATAGGTTTTATTGAATAAAAAATTGATTTATTTATTTATAGTTTCATTATATTATTACTATAAAATGATAAAAGTTAAATATAGTAATAATACAATTAAAGAATATAAAACATTTGAAAAAATATCTGATGACGAAATAGTTATTTCTATTGATTGTTCTTATAATAAATTAACACAATTACCTGAAAATATGAATTTTCCGAATTTACAAAAATTAGATTGTTCTGGTAATCAATTAACGCGATTACCTAAGAATATGAATTTACCAAATTTACAAGAATTATATTGTTATGGTAATAAATTAACACAATTACCAGAAAATATGAATTTACCAAATTTACAAAAATTATATTGTTGGAATAATAAATTAACAAAATTACCTGAAAATATGAATTTTCCAAATTTACAAAAATTATATTGTTATAATAATGAATTAATACAATTATCTGAAAATATGAATTTTCCAAATTTACAAGAATTACATTGTTGGAATAATAAATTAACACAATTATCGAAAAATATGAATTTACCAAATTTACAAGAATTATATTGTTATAATAATAAATTAACACAATTATCAGAAAATATGAATTTTCCAAATTTACAAAAATTATATTGTTGGAATAATAAATTAACACAATTATCGAAAAATATGAATTTACCAATTTTACAAAAATTATATTGTTATAATAATAAATTAACACAATTACCCAAAAACATGAATTTACCAAATTTACAAGATTTAAATTGTTGGAATAACAAATTAACACAATTACCTGAAAATATGAATTTACCAAATTTACAAATATTACATTGCGCTAATAATAAATTAACTAGACTACCAATGTGTATTTTAAATTTTATACATTTACAAAAAATTAGTTATGTAAATAATGAAATTGAATTATCGCCACAAATCGCTCAGTTTATTCGCGGAATACAAAATAGAAATTTAAATAATTTAAATGTTTATAATGATACACAAAACATTCATAATGCTAATATACAAGTATCTGTTAAAGATAGTATTAATAATATAACTACTAGAACTGATTTACCTAAATTTAATCAAGATGACTTAATTGATTATATTTTAAAAGATGATGCACTACTCAACAAAGAACAATTAATAGAGTATTCTAATGATGTGAATGTACATTCTTTATTATTATTAACTTTTGCAAAAGTATTATGGTACACATTACAAACAATAATTAAAGATTTTGATTGTGATATACAACAAGAAATAAAAAGCATATTAAATCAAGAGATGAATGATGCTGAATGTAAATGTTTTACTGGACGTATTAACAGAGTTATTAATTGTTTAAATGGATTTAGTCCATTAGTATCTATTCAAATAAGTGAAAATGAACAAATCTGTAATATTATTGTTATTATTAAAGAAAAATTAGAATTAACCAATAGTTATACAATCGAAACTCATAAAGAACATGTTATTGATGATTTAAAAGAAAGGGGTTATTCAAAAGATATTATTGATACATGGATATGTTTCATTGAATAAAAAATTGATTTATTTATTTTATTATATTATTACTACAAAATGATAAAAATTAAATATAGTAATGATACAATTAAAGAATATAATGAATTTGAACAGATATCTGATAGTTATACAGTTATTTCTTTTAAACAATCCCACATACACTCATTTTTCATATACCAATCAATTCATTAAATAATCAATTAAATAATTAAAAATTTCGTTAATTGATAAACTGGTTGATATTAATAAATTATATCTTCTAATAATTAAAATAAGTTCATTTATCGCTTTTTTAGATTTTTTAATAGGACAACCATTTTTTACGAACATATCTTAAACATCCATTAGATGATGTATTCCGATATGTATTATAATCCTATTTTATATCCATTTCCATTAGCATATTTTAAATATCTAATGGCTGCTTCAGAAGTTGCACAAGGACTACATATTGTAAATTTCAATTGATGACCTTTTTCATTCTTTATTGCTTTTAACTTTCTCAGAAGTATTATGGTACACCCTACAAACAATAATTAAAGATTTTGATATTGATACACAACAAGAAATAAAATCAATTCTAAATCAAGAGATGGCAGATGCTGAATGCAAGTGTTTTACTGGACGTATTAACGGGGTTATTAATTGTTTGAATGGATTTAGCCCATTAGTCTCTATTCAAATAAGTGATGGAGAACAAATCTGGAATATAATTGTAATGAGTAAAGAAAAATTAGAATTGACAGGAAGTTATACGATTGGGTCACATAAAGAACTTGTTGAAAAAGAATTGGTAGAAAGAGGATATTCAAAAAATATTATTAATGAATGGATAGGTTTCATTGAATAATTAAAAAAATTGATTTATTTATTGAATTGAATTTAATTATTGAATTATTATTCCAATGATAAAAGTTAAATATAGTGATGATACAATTAAAGAATATAATGAATTTGAAGAAATATCTTCAGGTATAAATGTTGTTTCAATTGATTGTTCTGGGAATAAATTAACACAATTACCTGAAAATATAAATTTTCCAAATTTACAAAAATTAGATTGTTCTCATAATCAATTAACACAATTACCAAAAAATATGAATTTACCAAATTTACAAGAATTACATTGTTGGAATAATAAATTAACACAATTACCAAAAAATATGAATTTACCAAATTTACAACAATTATATTGTTGGAATAATAAATTAACACAATTACCTGAAAATATGAATTTTACAAATTTACATTTATTAGATTGTTCTGATAATGAATTAACACAATTACCTGAAAATATGAATTTTACAAATTTACATTTATTAGATTGTTCTGATAATGAATTAACACAATTACCTGAAAATATGAATTTTACAAATTTACATTTATTAGATTGTTCTGATAATGAATTAACTAGTTTACCATTATGTATTTTAAATTTTAGACATTTAGAAACCATTAATTATGTAAATAATGAAATTGAATTATCGCCACAAATTGCTCGGTTTATTCATAGAATACAAAATAGAAATATAAATAGTTTAAGTGTTTACAATGATACACAAAACATTCATAATGCTAATATTCAAGTATCTGTTAAAGATAGTATTAATAATATTACTACTAGAACTGACCTACCTAAATTTAATCAAGATAACTTAATTGATTATATTTTAAAAGATAATACACTATTAAATAAAGATCAATTAATAGAGTATTCTAATGATCAAAATGTACATTCTTTATTATTATTAACTTTTGCAGAAGTATTATGGTACACATTACAAACAATAATTAAAGATTTTAATAGTGAAATACAACAAGAAATAAAAACTATTTTAAATCAAGATATTAATGATGCTGAATGCAAGTGTTTTACGGGACGTATTAATCGGGTTATCAATTGTTTAAATGGTTTCAGTCCATTAGTTTCAATTCAAATAAGTGATAGAGAACAAATTGGGAATATTATTGTTATTCACAAAGAAAAATTAGAATTGACAGGAAGTTATACGATTGGGTCCCATAAAGAACTGGTTATTGTTGAATTAGAAGAAAGGGGTTATTCAAAAGATATTATTGATGAATGGATAGGTTTTATTGAATAATAGATATTAAAAAAATTGATTTATTTATTGAATTGAATTATTGAATTATTATACCAATGATAAAAGTTAAATATGTGAATGATACAATTAAAGACTATAATGAATTTGAAGAAATATCTTCAGGTATAAATGTTATTTTTATTAATTGTTTAAATAATCAATTAACACAATTACCTGAAAATATGAATTTCCCAAATTTACATTCATTATATTGTTGGAATAATGAATTAACACAATTACCTGAAAATATGAATTTTCCAAATTTACAAATATTACATTGTTCTGATAATCAATTAACACATTTACCAGAAAATATGAATTTACCAAATTTACATTCATTATATTGTTTAAATAATCAATTAACACAATTACCTGAAAATATGAATTTCCCAAATTTACAAGAATTAGATTGTTCAGATAATCAATTAACACAATTACCAGAAAATATGAATTTTCCAAATTTACATTCATTATATTGTTTAAATAATCAATTAACACAATTACCAGAAAATATGAATTTTCCAAATTTACATTCATTATATTGTTCAAATAATGAATTAACACAATTACCAGAAAATATGAATTTTCCAAATTTACATTTATTATATTGTTCAAATAATAAATTAACACAATTACCAGAAAATATGAATTTTACAAATTTAAAAGTATTATATTGTTCAAATAATCAATTAACACAATTATCTGAAAATATGAATTTTCCAAATTTACAGGCATTATATTGTTCTAATAATCAATTAACTAGTCTACCATTGTGTATTTTAAATTTTAGACATTTGCAAAAAATTAATTATGTAAATAATGAAATTGAATTATCACCACAAATTGCACGATTTATTCATAGACTACAAAATAAAAATATGAATAGTTTAAGTGTATATAATGACACACAAAATATTCATAATGCTAATATTCAAGTGTCTGTTAAAGATAGTATTAATAATATCACTACTAGAACTGATTTACAAAAATTTAATCATGAAAAATTAATTATTTTTATATTACAAGATAATACACTACTCAACAAAGATCAATTAATAGAGTATTCAAATGATGTGAACGTACATTCATTATTATTATTAACTTTTGCAGAAGTATTATGGTACACATTACAAACAATAATTAAAGATTTTGATATTGATACACAACAAGAAATAAAAAACATTTTAAATCAAGAGATGTCTGATGCTGAATGCAAGTGTTTTACAGGACGTATTAATCGGGTTATTAATTGTTTGAATGGATTCAGTCCATTAGTCTCTATTCAAATAAGTGAAAATGAACAGATCGGGAACATAATTGTTATTATTAAAGAAAAATTAGAATTAACAAATAGTTATATGATTGAAACTCATAAAGAACTTGTTATTAAAGAGTTGCAAGAACGGGGTTATACAAAAGATATTATTAATAAATGGATAGGTTTTATTGAATAAAAAATTGATTTATTTATTTATTATTTCATCATATTATTACTATATAATGATGAAAATTAAATATAGTAATAATACAATTAAAGAATATAAAACATTTGATGAAATATCTGATGGTATAAATGTTATTAGTATTGATTGTTCTTTTAGTGAATTAACACAATTACCAGAAAATATGAATTTCTCAAATTTACAAAAATTAAATTGTTCTCATAATGAATTAACACAATTACCTGAAAATATGAATTTACCAAATTTAGAAGAATTAATTTGTTTTCGTAATAAATTAATACAATTACCAGAAAATATGAATTTTCCAAATTTACAAGAATTAGATTGTTCTCGCAACAAATTAATACAATTACCAGAAAATATGATTTTTCCAAATTTACAAAAATTAGATTGTTCTCACAACAAATTAATACAATTAC
>Ga0335398_10002384_pt1 | contig 29872 bp, 27 predicted proteins | sample BON03_FD_205742 | JGI IMG/M metagenome (GOLD analysis project Ga0335398, IMG submission 205742) | Freshwater microbial communities from Lake Bonney liftoff mats and glacier meltwater in Antarctica - BON-03 (spades assembly) (version 2) | ecosystem: Environmental > Aquatic > Freshwater > Ice >... | reverse complement strand
TTTTGTATATATGATTAGGCAGAGTCTATTGCATGCATTCTATAAAAACAGGGTGGGGGCTGTTGTGGTATTTCTTATATTTATTAGACTTATAGCAGGTTAAAGAAATAATAAAGTTCATTGTTTATAGTTTGTATAATTATGTTAGGAGTTTTATGAAAAATAATAAAATGAAACTCATTCTGTTTTTAGGAATGAGTTTTTTAAGTAATCAGAGATTATATTCTTTTGATTGTGAAAATTTAGAATCACCAAGTGCAGAAGCAATTTTTGGTACAGCTGGTACGATGAGTGCTTGTCTAGGTGGTTATTTAGGATTTGTATCTGCAGGAAAAATAATTGACTTAGCGTCAAAAACAGCTGAGTTTTGTAATTATAAAGCTTCGGAAAATCTAAGTTACGATACTATTCTTACCGGAACATCGATTACATTAGGTGCTTTATTAGGAGCTTCTTTGATTAAAGGTGTTTATAATGTCCGTGCTCAAAATGAAACAATATCTGATATTGAAAGTCGTTATGGACTAACTCCTCTTTATAATTGGTATCAAGTACCAGGTGAAATATTGACGAATTCTATTTGTTATGGTGTTGAAGAAGGTAATAACCCAGACAATCAATATTTTTCTACTATCATAAAAGAGATTACAGATAGAGTTGATTCAATAGATTATCTAAATAATAATAATGTTTGGACTATGGGAGACTTTATTAATAAGCTTCCACATATTGATCAAAATAAATATTATACGATGGCTCAATCTTTCTTTGTATCAATCTTTGGATCTCATCAAAATATGGGTAATATTAGTTATAGTATTGATAGAAGTTTAGAGATTATTGAAGCTGATTTTGATAATTTGAAAAAACTAACAGGTTTGAACAATCATACTAAAATGCCAAAAACAGGAGCTGAATTTATGACTTTTGTGAATGATTTAAATCAATCTTCTCAAAGTGTAGTTATGAATTCATACTTAGGGATGTTTGGTTATAGTGGTTTGCATAATGGTCCAAGAGTAAAAACTTGTATTAAGAAAGTAGTCCAGTATCATCAGTTCTTGGCTCAGCTTAGAAGTTTAGTTGGGTTAAACTGTGATGGACCAGATACTATGGTTTCTGGCCAGGGAGTTTTATACTTTGCAGTGCAACATTTGAATGAAAATATTCAATTAGTACATGCAGATCCAGTAGGACACATACACTACTAAAACAAACTGAGTAATGCTCTATTGTGAGAGAAATTAAAAAAGAAGGCGATAAGTTTTAAAACTTATCGCCTTCTTTTTTAATTTCTAGATTAAATAATCATTGTCATTAGATGTTTACATTCTTTTCATTTTGTTTTTTATTGACTATTTGTATCTGTTTTCGTTAAGGTGTATATGAATATACAATTATGAAAAAGGGGGTACTATGAAAAAAAATACAATATCTATAGGCATATTTATTTTAATCATGCATGGGTTTAGTCATGTTTATGCTGGAAGTAAAGTGTTGAATTATTTTGATACACCAACGAGTAATTTATTAGCTTATTCTAATCATATATCTAAAATGTCATATTCTGTTGGTAGTGGTGATCAGCATTCTCTATCTCTATTGTGTGATAAATCTCCAATTGCTTACTATACTCCGGTCAGGTATGAGGATTCTTTGCCGAGCTCTTATAGAAAAACCTATTTTTTGCCACGCACTGGATCTTTAGATTACCAATTAAAATATTTTTATAATGATGTTCAAGATAATTTAAAAATGTTGGGTATCATATTAGAAATTGATGAAATAACTGGTAAATATTTTGGACTACAGATAAGTTTTACTATGTTATCTGATCAGTATACGATTGTTAAAAATATAGATACTCAAAATAACATTATTAGATTTGATATTTTTGAAAAAAGTGATGAAATCAAAAAGGTAGATTAAGTAGATCTATTGGTGTAGTTTTTAAAAAATCTTTTTCCTTTTATGTTTTTACTATAAACTAAATAGATATCAATAAATATTTACATCCTTCTAATCGATTGTTTTTTGTGGAACAAATTTGGCGAGACTTTTTAAAAATTGCTGAGGCAGAACTTGGCATTCGAGCTGTGGAAACATGGATTAAAGCAGTTGCTTTCTTCCGTTATGACACCGCTATGAACAAAGTCTACCTTAAAGCCCCAAACACTTTTGTTAAAGATTGGGTTGTTACACATTACAGTGATTTATTTGATTTACATTTGAAAAAATTATTGAAAATTGATTATCTCACGATACATTTTTTCGTTGGAGAGGAAACATCTGAATCAGTTTTGATTGATCCGGTTGTTGTTGCACCAAATAACCCTGTTGTAATTCAGAAAAAAACAAGAGCCGTCCAGTATGCTCCTGCAAAAAAAATAGATTCAAATCAAGTTGTTAGTCAGCTGAACAGTCAGTATAATTTTGACTCATTTGTTGTGGGGTCGAATAATTCTTTTGCCTATGCAGCATGTCGTGCAGTTGTTGATAAATTGGGCAGATTATATAATCCTTTATTGTTATATGGTCCTTCAGGTCTAGGTAAAACACATTTGCTACATTCAATTGGAAATGATGTTTTAGCTCGAAATCCAAATGCTATCGTTTTATATCAAACTACTGATCGTTTTATTAATGAATTTATTAATGCAATTCGCTTTAATCACATGCAAACTTTTAATGCAAAATATAAAAAAATTGATGTTTTGTTAATTGATGACATTCAATTCATGGCAAATAAAGATCAAACCCAAGAAGCTTTCTTTCATATATTTAATACTTTGTATGATTCTAACAAACAGATTGTTTTTTCTAGTGATGTTTTACCCCGAGACCTAGGTGGTTTAGCGGATCGATTAAAATCTCGCTTAGAGTGGGGTTTGGTTGCTGATTTACAAGTACCTCAATTAGAAACTAAAATTGCAATTCTGAAGCGTAAGGCGTTTGCTCAAAATGAAATGCTGTCGGATGAGGCTGCAAATTTAATTGCCCGTCGAGCAATTACGAACGTGAGAGAACTTGAAGGCTCCTTAATCAGAGTGCTTGCGTTTGCCTCGTTAACAAACCAGCCAGTCACGGTAGATCTAATCGGTAAGGTTTTGGGTCATGAGCAACAAGTGCATTCAGTAATCATTGAATTTGATGCTGTTACGAAAGCCGTCCAAAAACATTTTTTCTATGGATTAACTGAGTTGCGTTCTAAGAATAGAACAAAAGATATCAGTTTAGCTCGACAAGTGACTATGTATCTCATGAAACAAGTCACTCACAAGTCATTACGAGAGATTGGTGAATTTTTAAATCGCAAAGATCATACAACAATTGCGCATGCAATTCAACGAATCGATGATTTGCGTAAAATTGATAGAGACTTAGATTCTCGTTTATTAAAATTAGAACGAGAATTTTCTAACTAAATTTATTGCTATCAATTTTATGATCAGAGCGTTTTTTATTGTCTTTTTTGTTTTGAATATACCAAATTACTTTTATAGCTAGTCGATCTTAGATAGTCCCATTATTGGTGCTTTTAATTATTCACAAAGAAGCTAAACTGTATTTCTTTAAAAGGAGCTTGTAAATGGGGTATCCATATAGTTTAGATTTAAGACAACGAATAATTAATGCAATTGATAGTGGCACAAGTCAAGTAGAAGCGGCAAAACTATTTAAAGTAAATAGAAGAACAATTAGTCGATGGTTAGAATTACGCTCGAAAACTAATAGCTTAACTCCAAAAATTGGTTATCAAAAAGGCCATAGCCATAAAATTACCGACTGGAATGAGTTTGAAAAATTTGCAGAAATAAACAAATATTGTACTGGTGAAGAGATGGCAGAAAAATGGGCTGCCTTGAAAAATATAAAAATATCTGTCGATGTTATTTATTTGGCTTTAGCAAAAGTTGGTTACACTTTCAAAAAAAAACCTTTCGATATACTGAAAGCAAGTTGGAAAAGCAGCAAGAATTATTAAAAGAATTAGAATCTATTGATCCTGAAATGATTGTATATTCTGATGAAACTGGGATTGATGATAATGAAGTCAAAATGTTTGGCTGGTCTAAAATAAATGAGCGATGTAGAGATTCTAAAAAAGGTAATCGAAAAACACGCATAAATATCACGGCTGCTCTTCATAAAGGAAAGTTATTTGCACCATTTTTATTTATAGGATACTCAACAAAAGTTACGTTTGAAACCTATATTGAAAAAATCTTAATTCCTTCTTTGGTAGCAGGAATGGTACTTATAATTGATAATGCTAGTTTTCACAAGTCTAAAAAAATTACTGATCTTATTCTTGCTGCAGGGTGTCGAATATTATATTTACCCCCTTATTCACCAGAATTTAATCCAATAGAACATTTTTGGGCAGCAGTAAAAACATCTGTGAAAAAAGCTGCCTTAAAAATTAAAAATAATTTTTATGAGGCAGCTGTTCAAGGTTTAGGAGAAATGTGTACAGCTTAGTCCAGATAGCTATAGTTCACAATAAATCATGCCTACATTTTCAACTATATGGAAAATTTCGGAAATAGACTCCCGTGGCCGTAAAATGCTTTTTTAAAAGTAATATTGGGGCCCTCCCAACAATATTGCGGAGCAAGAAGTAGGGTGTCTTTTTTATGAAGCTAAGTCCAAGGCGCTATAGTTCTAAATTTCTACATATTCTATTCATATAATAAAATATAGTGAAAATAAATGTGATAAAAACAAATAAAGATATTCCTGAAAATATATAAAAATCTATATGTTTTGGATTTGGACTTGCAAAAAACATGATTGAAACAAATAAAAAGATATTATAAAAATTTATCGTTATGTATATTGTAAATATAATTGTAGCAACTCTAATTATTCCTCTTATTCCTCGTAAAACAATATTCATAATTACATCTTACTCTGATCTTTTATTCTTTGTTGTTTCGAACGAAACCAGGCTGTTTTCATATATTTTCCCATTAATTCAAAATGCCATTGAATATATCCATTTGCATTCATTTCTTTCTCAAGGCCTGCAACTGTAGGAAAATGTTCGGTATCAATAATAACAATTTTATTACTACCTAATTCAGGAATGAAATTATCGACGTGAGAGTCAATAATATTCCGTAAATAGTTTGCAACATCGATCGATATTTGTCGTAATGTATGAATTTCTTTTTTTTGTACTACTTTATCAGTTTCTATAAAGTCACAAACAATTCCATAAAAACTTGGAATTTTTATAGTTTCATAATAATCATGGTGTGAATCATGCCATTTTATATTAAGATAAGGTTGTGATTCTGGTAACCAATACCATTTTCGAGGAAAGTCTAAATAATATCTATATTCAGGATCTTTAGCTAATGCTTTTCTTGCGGTTTCCTTATTATGAATTCTTGTAAATCCACTTAAATGCCGAGTGTTTCCACTTAATACAAAGATACATCCAGCAACAAGGCTTCTACTTAAAGGATCTATGAAGGTATGAGGATGTTCTATGAATAATTTGAGTACAAAAGGGAATTTTTTATATTTTAAAACAACAAGACCAGATAAAGTATTGTAGTTGAAATCTGTATCTTTTAGAACTGTGAAGTCAGTAAATTTTTTTGATCCGCTTAGTATTTCTTCTAAAAGATGTTCATTCTCTTTTTTTAATGTATCTGACTGGACAGTATCATCTGTTTTGCGAAATTTTATTTTCCCTTTTGGGAGCATGTGTTTTTTAAAACCAGAATTTTCATAAGGTCTTTTTAATGTTTTTAAACGTAAGAATTTATTTTGTAATTTATTCGATTTTAACTTTCTACAACTCTTCTGTTTTATTGTTTCACTTTGATTTAATCCAGTGACTATGATGTACGGAATCGTTGGATTGTAAGATCGGTGAATACTTCTACCAGAGACAGGCAGAAAAGATATTATTATGAATGTGAAAAAAAGCAATTGCTTCACTAGTTGCATCTTTCGCTAAATATATTCTGCCTATATTTGTTTATTATCTATATTCTAAAATATCACTATTAGTCAAAATAATCAAGTTCATTGTAAGTATTGCTTTTTTTTTTACTACTTTGCTATGATCAATTTCATATATTATCAAATGTACTATATCTGCTATAGGGAGACATTATGGAAAGTCAAAAAAATGAAGTTTTAGAAGTAAAACTGTTAAAGCAATTGGTAAATTTAAGAAAAATGATGGTTCATAATCATGATCTTGAAAATTTATCTGAATTTGTTTTGCATGATTTGTGCAAGCAATCATATTTTAATGTGAGGAAGGCTGCTTATTTTGTTAATAATCCAGATTTTCGTTGTTTGCGTGGCATAACAGGATATCATGATCAAGAGTTAGTCCAAGAGTTGGATTTAACTATACATGATGCCTGGAACAATCAAAAAGAATTTATATCATTTATGAAAAAATCATCTTTTAATCAAAAGGTGCGTAATCGTTCTGAGAAAAATTTTGATCGTGGTTCTTCATCAGAAAAATATATGGTTGATAAACTTGCAGATGAATTAGAAATTGCTAATCCGGCATATAATGTTTGGAATTTGAAACATTCAAATCATGGACTTTTTATTTATGAATCATTACCAGCTGAAGAGTTAATACTTGAAAAAGATCACTTATTAGATTCTTTACACCATTTGAGTTTCTGTCCTATTTATTAAAATGCTTGAGATTTTGAACAGAGAATAAGTAGAATTGCATGAGAGTTAAATTAATTTAAAGGGGGTATTATGGGACAAGCATCAGCTCGAGTAAAAAGAAGAGTTAAAAATAAATTCATCAGAGCTCTTCGTAGGGTTGAGGCTCAAGAATTGGGTAGGGAACAATTTTTGAGAAACCGTCAACGTGAGAATGAAAACGGACATAATGAAGAGAAGAATGCTCGTTAATGATTAATAAAAAAAGCCTGATTACATAGTCAGGCTTTTTTATTGATGATAAATTCACTCTTCTATTTTGTCTCATTATGGTTTTTTGTACAACCAGTATGAGAGCAAGATTTATTATGTAGATCATTTTTTTTATTAGATTCTACTTCTTTAAGATCATGATAGTCAGGTGTTTTGTGATTGTTACTATGATCATGTGTACAATTAGCATGAGAGCAAGAGGTTTTTGGAGAAGCTGACTTCCCTTTATGTTTTCGACTTGATACACTCTTTTTGGTTTTTCTATTTTTTTTATCTGATCCAAAGTCCCAACATCCAGCAAGTGGAAGTAATAAACTTAATGTTAAAGCTTTTTTAATAATTGAATTCATCTAAATCTCCTATAGTTCATTTCTTAAAATGGTTGCAATCTCGGTAGATTTTATTTTATTGAGTGGAATTAAACTAGCAATGAAGCTTATTAATAGTACAACAAATAATATAAATAAAAACAAGTATGGATCAATGATAACCGGCAAATGTGTTGTGTAGTACATGTTGTCAGGAAGTTTAATCCATCGATAGTGTTGCAAGAAAACTCCTGTGATATAGGCAAATATCAAACCTATGCAAGCAGAAAAAAAACTTATAGTCATGCTTATTATTAAAAATATATTTTTAATCTTTTTAAGAGTTAATCCAAAGCTTAATAAAAGAGCAATGTCTTTACGCTTTTGAGTTATCATCATAAAAAGCAATGATATTATATTAGTGCTCGCAATCAGGATTATGAGAAGCAGAATTAAAAACATAGCATATTTTTCTAGTTCCAGCGCAGAGACTAAAGTTGTGTATAGTTTTTTCCATGAATACACTTGTAGGTGGAGTCTTTCATGTAAATGAGTGATAACTTTTTTTTCATCAGATCCGGGTTTCATTTTTACATATATTTGAGTTATGCCATGATCCGGGAAGATTTCATGAAAAAAAGTTGATGAACAGTAGATGAAACTTGAATCAAAATCATCAATGCCGGTATCAAAAATCCCTGCAACAATTACCTTTTGGTGTTGAAAGTTTATTTTTTTTGTTAGGTTTTCATCGGTTGCATAAAACAGAGTAAGTTGTGAACCGGTTGAAACATGCAGTTGTAGTGCGAGTTCTTTGCCAATAATTACTTGATTGTTGAAAAGTAATTTTTCTAAAAAATGATTTTGATTTTTAGGCATTAACATCCTGCTGAGTGGTGTTACTAACTGTTCGCGAGCAGGATCAATTCCTTTAAGTTGAATCACATTTGGAACGTCTTGTGATTCGATGGTGTTGCATAATGCTTGACCAATCATTTGAGGTGAGTGATGCATAATATTATAAGCAGGGTCATTTAAAATTGGTGTGAGCTGTTCATAATTAATTTCTTGCCCATGAGCATCGATAATGATTTGTGGGTAAATACTTTGCATTTTAAGGTAGGTAGCTTCTTCAAACCCCTTCATAATGGAGATGATAAGCGCAAGTGAAAAAGTTCCTATGAAAATTCCAGCAGAACAAATTTTTAACATCATGTGAATTGTTGAGTTTTTGTTTGCTGATTTTAAATAACGAAAGCTTATTAAAAGATATGAATTGAGTTTCATTTTTTTTATAACCTTTAGAGCTTGAAGTTTACAATTATATGGGGTTTAGTATATGATGTTCTTACTCTTATTAGTTTTTAAAGTCTATGAAAAAGGAATAAAAAGATGAAGCATATACATTATAGGTATATAACAATCATGGTTATTATGCAATGTCTCTTGTTTTTACCATCTTGTACAATTATGAAATGGGGAAATGAAACTTTTAGACAAGCAGATAAAGTTTCTGATGAATTTTCTTTATCAATGACTCCTTTTATCAAATCTAATGTTGTTTATGATCAGTTCGTATCAATAGCAGATTTTTCAGCAATTTTTTTAACTGATAAAGCACGAATGATTCAGTTAGATTATTATTTCCATCGTAATTTTAAAACTCCAGAAGAACAAGAGATCGCACGACAGCGACTATTGATTGAAAATGATCATTATATAACATTTTACATTGTTGGATACCAACCGAATGTTATATATCCTTCAGGCCGTTCATTGTTTTCTGGTGAGTACCAAATTCAAGGCCCATTGCTTGGGTCTCCAGATGCAAATTGGAAACTGTCAATGCTTGTTGACGGAGTTGAATATGCACCATCTGATATTCGTCCAATAGAACTACCAATTGAATACCAAACTTTTTTAGGTGTTCATTACAGTCAATTTAAATCATCATATAGAGTTCGATTTGATTGTAGGGATCATCAAAATAAAGAAATTTTAACCTTAGGTCATCATTATATTGTATTGAAATTTAACTCAGTGATGTATACGACAAGCATTGAATGGCGTGACATCGTATATAGATTTAATGATTCAGATTAATCTTGAATTTTAGCAAAAGAAAAAGGCGGTATTAAATACCGCCTTTTTCTTTATAAACTTATCAACTTGTTTTACTTAATTGTTGTATGGTTTTTAGTTAATTCATTCCATTGATGTTTATTAATCGAATTGTTTTTAATAAGTTCATCAGTGATTGTTTGTATCAAATCAGTATTGTTTTTTAAGATGTTTTTTATTTTAGTATATAAAATATCTTTTTCTAACAAGGCTTGTTTTCTGATTTCATCAGTAATGTAACCATTCTGAGCAATTTTCTTTTCAAGTGCATCAATAATTTTTGCACGATCTTCTTTGCCAAATTGTTGGTAGGTATTGCCTTTGATTAATTCAAGAGCTGCCTGACCCGCAAGAAGTGCTAACAATTCTTTTTCTTGTTCACTATCAGACATCAAGTCTGGATTGTTCAAGGTACTGTGAGTGAAAACAGATCCAAGTTTTACTGATTTTACTCGGGTGTTTGAAATCTGATTACTATTTTCTGATTTTTCTTTCGTATCAAAAGAGTAACCTTCTTTAAACTTAATTGGCTTATCAATAGAGTTGACGGTGATTGTAACAACTTCCTGTTCTGTTGCTAAAACATGTCGAGCAACGCCTTGTCCTGCATGGTAAATCGCAATGATCTCTTTTTCTTGTGGTGTCATGCTTGTGTTAGGTTGTATTTTTCTGATTTCTCGATCAAGACTTTTTTCAAAATCAATTGATGTAACAGGTCGCATTTCATGCATTGCAAATAAAACAGCTGCATTAATCATTTCATTCAATGTATTGTAAGTTTGGTTTTCTGTTTCTTGAGCAATAGCATCGATATGCTCATCTTCAAGATAAAGGTTACGACGAGTTAATGATTTATGAAGATATTCTTTGCGATCTTCATAAGTTGGATATTGGAAGTTAAATACTTTTCCAAGTCGGCCATGTTGCAATAGTGCAAAATCAAGCTCTTCTGGACGATTCGTTGCTGCAATAACAATTACTTTTTTGCTTGAATCAGCATTTAAACCACTCATGTTTGTCATAAGATCATCAGTTGTACTATTATCTTTATCTCGACGAACATTAAATAGATCAATTTCATCGATGAATAAAATGAAAGGAGCATTTTCTCGAGCAAACCTAAATAAGAAATTAAATCCTAGTTTTTGGACATGAATTTGTTTTACATATAAAAACTTAACTTCTTCGTTGCTACCTTTGCATTCTTCATCAATTAAGGTTTTTAAGGCTTGAGCAAAGTGAGATTTACCTGTTTGAGATGGTCCTGCAAGAAGACAACCTGTAGGAGGGTAAATACCTGTAACTTCATATCTCGCTGGGTTTTTGATGAATTGAGCAAGTTCCATAGCATATTCTTTAAGATCGTCTCTTCCAATGATATCATTGAAAAATACTTTTTCTACTTGGTCTGACATTATAGCAGATGTTTTATTTTTTTTATTAAGATCACCGCGTAGATAATTGTTTATTTCATTATATTTGTTATTGCTAACTTCTTTAGCATATTCATAGATAGGTGTTGCATTAGTTAATAGATAGGTACCTACTGCAGGAACACATGCTGATCCAATTGTTCTTCCATAGTCATCGATAAAATTACCAAGTCTATACTTTTCAGTTATTTTCAGTTGATCATGAATGTCACCAGTTCTTTTTGCAAGATCAACTGATTGCATACTTCCTGTCAAATCCTTCATGCTCTTTATATCAAAAAGGTCTTTAGGTTTATCGTTGACTTGACCGTCCGGAGTGATGTATGTATAAAAAGCATATGCTGCAAATGCAAATCCAGCATATAAAGTACATTGCTTTGCAGTTGAAAATAATGGTTTACCAATTAATGGTAATGGTTCATCTTGTATATAACGAAACATTTTATTAAAACTTGTCAGGCCAACATTAACGCTTGCATCTAAAAGTTTTTTGATGTCTTTTTCATTTTCAAGCATGATTTCTTGAATAGACTTATCAATTTCAGGGTCTGTGCCATTGAAAAAATTCATTAAAATATTTTGGAAATCAGCACTGCTGATTTCAGTGATATCATTTAAAAGAATAGGCATAAGATATTGAATGCTCATATTGTTAATAAATGTACCCGTGATAATAGCGTCTTCAATTTGCATTGAAGGATAATTTTTTGATACATCTTGAATGAAAGATTTGATTGATTTTATCTCTTCTAAAATTTGTGACTTCGATGATTTTTCAGCATTGAAGTTGATTTTACCAGCATTTAAAGCTTGTTCAAGTTGTTGCAAGCAGTATTCAATGCTCTTAGTTTGTCCTATAACAAGATTTAAAGAATTCTTAGTTTCAGCCCAATCTTCTACAGGTGTGTCATATTCTAGCATGTCATTTTCAGAGATGCTGATTGAAGACCGAGTTTCTGTTTCAGAATTGTTTTGGCTTTCTGAATCTTTGGTATATAATGATTGCGATGTTAGAAATATAAGAAAAGTAGTTATTTTTAAAAATATATTTTTTTGATTTGTCATATTATTTTTCCTGGGGTTTAAATTCAAAATATTTAGTTGTATTTTGTGAAATATTAGTTTATTTTTAGCGTGGAATGATATATAAATGGTAACAATAATATTTCTATCTGTCAAATAACGCGTAATTTTTCGTGGAGATTGTTTTTTTTATGAAATTCTCTGTAGATTTTTTTGAAAATGTTTTGTACATGATTATTGAGATGATTCAAAGGAGTTGGAAAATGGCTTACCATGCGAGAGTTTATTACGTTTTGCCAATAATTCTAACAGTTCTATGTGTAGGTGGTTGTTTTACTCAAAACAAGCATGACTTAGACTTAGATTTAACTTCGGCATTAAAACTTGATAATGTTGTACCGGTTGCAATTATAGGGTCTGGTCCTGCTGGGCTTAGTGCTGCTTTATATATTGCACGTGCAGGAATGAAGGCTTGTTTGTTTGGAGGTCCTACTCCATGTGGGCAGCTGACACAAACAACATTTATTGAAAATTGGCCTGGACGAGAAAAAGTCCTGGGCATTGATTTGATGAATGATCTAAAACACCAAGCAGAATTTTTTGGTGCATACATTATTAATGATACTATTACTGAAGCAGATTTCTCAACATGGCCATTCGTCATGAAAACCGAAGAAGGTAGAGAATTTAAAGCTTTATCCGTCATTTTAGCAACCGGAGGAACTCCGAAAACCTTATCCATTCCAGGTGAAAAAAAATTTTGGGGAAAAGGTGTTACAACCTGCGCTGTATGTGACGCAGGTTTTTTTGTCGACCGGGATGTGGTTGTTATAGGTGGTGGCGATACTGCAATTGAAGAAGTTTTTGAACTTGCTCCTTACGCACGAAAAGTAACTGTTTTGGTTCGTGGTGAATCGATGCGTGCTGCAAAATCAATGCAAAAAAGAATGTTCGAAAATGATAATGTAGTGGTTGAATATAATAAAGAGCTTCGTGCTATTTATGGTGAAAATGACGAAGTGAAGTCAATTGATGTCTATGACAGAATAAGTAAAGAGACTCAACAACGTCCTATAGATGGTGTTTTCCTTGCAATTGGACACACACCAAACTCTGTTATTTTCAAAAAAGATTTAAAAGTCGATCCGGTTGGTTATCTTAAAATGCAAGGTCGCAGCCAGCAAACTTCTGTCGCAGGAGTTTTTGCAGCAGGTGAATTGCAAGACCCTACCTACAGACAAGCAGCAGTTGCATCAGGCGACGGTGTTAAGGCGGCTTTAGATGCAGCATCATTTTTATATGAAATTGGCTTTAACTCGAAAATTGGAACGATTTTAGATCAAAACTTCTTCGAGTCTTTTTCTGATGAGCGTATTGACTTACAAGAAATCAATTTATTAGCAGATTTTGAAAAACATGTTATCAATACGAAGGGTGTTGTCGTTATAGATTTTTATGCTAAAACATGCCCTGGGTGCATAAGAATGTTACCATTACTTGAATCTTTAGCAGCTCACTTAAAAGATAAAATTACTATCGTAAAGTGTAATCAGAATAATTCACGAGAAATTCTTAAAGAATTTAAGTTTAATCTTGGCTTGCAGGTGAAGTCGGTTCCGGCATTATTTATCTTTAAAGATGGTAAATTCTTGGATCGAACAAATACCCTGATGAGCAGAAAAGAACTTTTTGCTTTTGTCTCTCAGTACGTTGAAGAATAAATTTCATTTGACCTTCTCATATTTAGAACTTTTAAAAAAAGGTGAGCTTCGTGCTCACCTTTTTTATTTTTAATCTTTTTAATAAAAAAACAATATTCCTATTTTTTTGATCAGATTACAATTTCGACTTAATATTAATCAAACAATGTTTAAATTATTGCAAATTGTAATTTTTAATTGCTATGATATAAACAAGAAGAAGCAATCATATAATGGTAGATGAGGGGGTGGAATGTTTAAAAAAATATTTTGTATTATTATTTTTTGTTCAATCTTGGTTAAAACAACTGATGAAAAAGGAGTTATTGAAAGTAGTTCTTTAATAAATTGGCAGGATCCCGCCAATTTATCGATGATTAAAAAAATAGCTAAAGAAACAAAGTTAGATCCAATTACCTTTGATGTGCAGCAAGATTCTTTGCAGCAGGATTCATTTCATCGACATGGTTATCTTGTTCGACGAAATGATGCTGTTGGTACGGTTATCATTTGTCATGGTTATCTTGGGTGCAAGCAGGATGCAATTTCTTTAAAACATCTTTTTCCTTCATATAATGTGATGGCCTTCGATTTTAGAGCTCATGGAAAAGATGCAGATGGCCAATTCTCGACGCTTGGAAGGGACGAAGCTTTCGATGTTATTGGTGCGGTTAATTTTGTAAAATCAGATGAATTAATGAGCGACAAACCGGTCATAGCATTTGGATTTTCTATGGGTGCTGTAGCCGCTATTCAGGCACAGGGCATGGATGGAACATTGTTTAATGCAATGATTTTAGATTGTCCTTACGATTCGACGGATGGTGCAATGCGTCGTGGTTTAGAAGCAAAAATGCAATTTACGATTATGGGAAAGAAGTTTACGATCCCGGGAGTGGATTTGTTGCTATGCTATATTTATCATGATTATGCGCAAAAGATTACAAGTTTTTTGTTTCAAAGTATTTCATCTCTCGATAGCACCAAGGTTGCAACAAAGTTTGTGCGTGTCTTGCCAATTGAATCGATTAAAAAAATCACGGTCCCTTGTTTTTTTATTCACTGTGAAAATGATAAGAAAGTTCCAATTAGTGCAGTAGAAAGTTTGTATGAAAACAAGCCTGGATTTAAAAGATTATGGATTACACAAGGTAAACGACATTTTGGATCCTATTCAGATAATCCTGAAATGTATTGGTATAAGGTGAATAAGTTTTTAGCAAAGTTGCCTGATGTCGCTACTCGTAAGCAAGCAAGAGTATGTGATGAACAAACACGATAAAAATTATAAATTTAAAAAAAGGAATTGAATATGAAGATGAAAATAATGATTTTTATACATATTTTATTAATTGGCCATGGGCTTGATGCTCGGTATCAGTCGATTAGAAATGAGAGTCAGTTTGTTGATGAAATTAACAAATTCGAATTTGTTTTGGCCTGTTTTGTAGATACTCCAGGTAAGGGAGATGATTACGATAAAAAGTTTAAAAAAGATATTCAGATGTTACAAGATACGGTAAAAGCAACTTCCGAAACAGCTCCCTATAAAAAAATCCTCAAGCATGATGTTGGATTTTTGGTTGTTGATCTTAACAAAGATTCATTAGATGAATTGGTTGAAAAGTATAATATTGTACAAGAAGAATTACCACAATTTCTACTTTTCAAAGACGGTAAGGTTGTTAGTACCGCCTCGGGTGAATTTGCAAAAATTTTAGGATTCGTCTCAAAATCAGATTTATTAGAATTTATTGATGACTATTTTGGACAAGGTATCGATGAAATTTTAGCTCAAAAATCTGATCAAGAAGACCAGGACCGTGAGATGCAGCTTGCTCGTTATGATGCGTTTGCTGCGAATCGTTATCGTCCACGTCTTCCATATAATGCATGGTCTCGAAATCCAGATTCTGGTTACAATCATTTCTACCCGTACGGTTATGGTTATTACGGATTCAACTATTGGATTTAAAATAGATTGTTTTTTGATATGAAGCTCGTGCTCTAGATTATCTAGAGCACGAGCTTTTTTAATTTTTAAAAGCTCTTGATTTTTAAAATAGATTATTTTAATGTCGAGTTATTATAATGAACTTTTTTAAAAGGAATGAGTATGAAGCGACAATCTTTCTGGTTAACTTTGTTGTTACCGATTTTGTTTTTTGGAGTATCTGAATTGGTAGGAGGTGCAGCTCTTGGAAAGGCTGGTGCAAGAGCTGGTACAAGAGGTGCTTCAAAGGTAGCAATTATGACAGCAAAAAGTGCTTTAAAGGTAGCAGGACTTTCTGGAGAAGCTATAACAAAAGTTATGAAGACTATTCAATCAGATGCTCTTAAAGTAGCTCAAAAGACAGGTATGACTTCAAATAAAGCATTGTCAAATTTAACTCAAACAGCTACAAGTAATGTTCAGAGATTTAAAGCAGGATTTGATGCAACTAAATTTGTAAAAACAAGTAGTACAAGTTCTGAAGCAATGATAAAAGCTTCGAACAAAAAAGCTTTAGTTGGTCGAGGATCGCCAGCACCAATGGCACCAAGCGTACGAGTGCAACCAAAAAAATTTACTAACTTAGCACCACGACCAAAACCACCAAGTGCAGGAGCAACACCAGGAGTAGCGCCACGACCAGGAAGTATTAAGCCAGTCAAAATTAAAAGCTCAGTAGGTAAATCAGCTACAACAGCAAAATTAGGACCCGCAAAACCAGTCAAAGGTCCAGAAGAATTAGGTTTAGGAAAGTTACCACCACGAAAAACAGCAGGGATATCAAAATCAGCATCAGCAGGAAAGGCTACAGCAAAACCTGCAACAAATGATGCATTAGAAATCAAGAAGCAACGAAAAGTATTAGCAGATAAAAAATCTACACCAGCACAAAAAGAAGCAGCTGCAAATAAAATTAATAAAATTGAAGGTACACCACAAGGAGGTGCAGAACATTACCTTAAAAATAATCCAATATCAGAAATTGAAAAATTTTCTGCATCATCAGGCAGAGGATTTCGTAAGGCTGTACATAGAAATATTCGGGGTGGTGCTAAAACTGTTGCAAGTACGATGATTATGTCTGTACTTTTCATGATTCCAGCTATGTTCGAATCTGCTTTCTTAGCTGAGCGTCATCGTACTGCAATGTTGAAAATGTATGCTGCTCCGATTGATTTTGGTAATATTGTTTTACAAATGCCGGACTCTGTTTTTAATATGATAGATCCATTATCGTCTCAGTTTATTTATTATGGAATACCGGTTGAAAAATCGGGCGCTAAAATGTCACCAGAAGCGGTTGTCCAATATCCTGGAGTTACTGGTCCATCACAAGGAAATAAAATATCTAAAGGTATTACCAAGGGTAGTGGTTTAAGCAACTTGTTTTCTGGAAATGTTGGTCCAAATGCAAAAAATTCAGCGCCTCAACGCTATAACTTAAAAGCTGCTGCGCTTTCAAAGTTACCATTATTCGTATCGTATACCGATGATGGTTGGTCATCATGGGGTGCTAATGCAATTCCGGATGCAGCCTTTTCTCAGAAAATGATTAATTTAAACACTGGGTATGCTTTTTATGCGGATGGAACATCGAGTGGCATGCCTCCGGCTGAGTTGGTTGGAGTTGGTTCGGGTGCTAAAACGGTTTCTAACTATTTAGCAACCGCATACGGAAAGTTAAAAACTTCTAATGCAAGTGTTAGTTATACTGAATATTCTGATTCATTTTCAGGGTCAAAAGGTCATAATGTTTCATCGTCATTGGAAGGTCAGTTTGCCTGTGGATGTCTTAATGAAAATGATGGAGTTTTATCTGCAGAAACCTTAGAGGCCTGTGGTATAGATTCTTGCTTGTTGGTATCAACATTAAATAAATTATCAGCAGGTTTAATTATTAATGCTGATGGTCAAGAGATGACACACGACCAAGATTTAGCAGAAGAGGTTAAAAAAGGAGCTCTTGGTCAGGTTGTGCCAATTCAGGGATTAGGCGAAGATTTTGGTAAAATACTAAGTTTATTCCCGGGTGCAGATAAAGATGCAGTTGTTAATTACGGTGTATTAACCATGAGTTTAGGATTTGGTTCGGGGGCTACATTATCCGGATCAACCCCAATGGTTTTAAATGGTGCAGAACCTGATAATTATGCAGCAAAAGGTGTATATGTTTATCAGTGTAAAAACACACCGCTTGCAAAAATGCTCAAAAGTCAGTCTGGTGGATCTGCGACAACAGCCTACAATGATCAAATTGTTGATTATATTGTTTTCTTAGATACAGATTTAAATTCGGTACCGATGATGGTTCCAACACAAGATCCGGACCATTATAATTTTATCACGATGAGTTTGAATCCTGATATTGAGTATGTATCAACAATTATTGGAGATACTGATGCACAAGGTAACTTTACCTTATTACCACAATTAAATATTCAATCACCAAAAGATTTAATGGCAAAAGGATTACCAGCTTCATTTGCACCTTTATACGGATTAAAGGCTCAGGGCGGATCTTTGGCGGTTAATTATAATACGAACATTACGAGTAAAATTGATAGAATTGCACAAGAGTTAGAGTTTAATAATAAACTTGGGCAACAGTTTAAAGATATGAAGTCTGCAATGTTGAGACTTTTATCACAAGGACCGTTCGGTAAATATCAATTGGTACCGGTTAAAGAGAGTATGCAACCAAATATTGGTGGTGTTAATCTTGTTTTGTATACCGGGTATAATGGTTATCCTGTATCACAAGATGCAACTGGCGCGAGTGATGTTTTAATCCCGATGTCAGACCAAGGAAAAACAATCACCTTGCCATCTACAAATGTTTCGAAATATTATGGTTTAGTAACTGATTTAACCTACACAGTAAATGATGATGGTTCTATGACTGTTGATTCTGATGGTCATGAAAATTCGCCATTTTCTCAAACTCAAGATCCAGAAACGAAAAATGTTGTTTGGAGTATTGATTCATCAACAGCGGATGATTTTTATTGGATTACTCAATTAACAAATATGGGTGTAAGGAATGATCCAGAGTTTCAGATGCCAGAATCGCTACTTGATTTTGTACAACAATCTCGTGAAGAATGGATTGGATGGATTACCACAACAAATGCTGGTAAGTTATCAAACCAAGAGTTTGCAGGAACTCCATGGGCTGGAACAGATAACAGCTTGAAAATTGTAGGTCAACAAGCGCTTGCAAATGAATTATATGTGTATGTTGTAGAGCCAAATCGATCGAACCTTGCACAAGATTTCTTTGTGTTAACGAATAATTCAAGCCCGGCTATGGCGGATCCAATGTTGGGAACTATGAGTGCTGAATCTGCAACGACTTCAACAAACATGTTAAGTATCATATCAGGAATTTTATACAACTCAAAAGGTATGCCGGTTAAGAATGTTGCGGGTGTTAGTTATGGCGTAGATGCTCAGAAATTAATTCAAAATCTGCATAAAGCAAATCCAAAAGGCTTTTCTGATGAGTTTAAAAAGAATGTGAATCTAGCTTTCTCTCAGGCAAACTCAGCTCAAAGTTCTCTGGTCTATCCATTTGCATTTGGTGAATTAAAACTTGGTATTTATCAATCTGACCTTGATAAAGGATCATATGTTTATTGCGATGCTGCAGGTGCAGGAACATCAGCATCATTTATGCCAAAAGACTTTTTTGTTACCTATAATCCAGATTTAAAATCAGGAACATGGTCAGAGAAATTATCTCCGACAACACCATTTATGATGAGTTTGGTTACCGGAATTGTGTATGCGCCAACAGGCCCACAATATATGTTACCTTCATCGGACCTGAAAAGTGTTGTAGGTAGCTTCTCGGCTTCATGGAGACCTGAACTCAAGGATAAGATACGTAATGCTGCAGCACAATTTGCGGAAGTTCAAAGCGATGAAGCTGAAGAAGATAAAAAAATAGATGGGCAAGATGCTGGTCTTGAGGGAGAAATGACCTGGACTTCGGCTGATGTTGTTAAAATAATTACATCGATTGCTCCATTAGATTATCTTCCAGCTCCTTATGATCTATTTAAGTTCGATCCAATATCTAATAAATATGTTTTACTATCGCCAGCAAATGCTGAAGGTACCGAATTCATGTACACATTCCTCAATGTTCCTAATACTTACACAGACGCATCAGGCAAAAAAATCCGCCTTGGTGCAATGTATGATGGTCAGGGTAATTTAATGAGAGTTATTAGTGGGGTTGAGTTAAGTAGTACATTAAGACAGTACGGAATCGGTTTTGATGCTAATGGAAGCCAGGCCCTTGGAATTCCTAATATGTATCCAGTGATGTATTTAGATCCATCTGATCATACATTACAACCAGGAGCTACGGGTAAGTCAATGATTCATGCTGATAATCAATCATTCCCATCGAATGGAATTCAATCACCGGTTATGTATGAAGATAGTAAGTTTTACTTTTACTACAATACAATCATGAAGGCTTATTTTGTCATGGAAGTTAATGATTCTCAAGCTCGTTATATTAGTCTTGCCGGAGGTGATATTTATAATACTGATGGATCATGTATTATAATGAGTAATCCTTTGGCGATTCGTACAACAGCTGATGTTCTAGATGAAAATGATATCATGTTGCCATATTTAAATGATGATAGTTATACCGAATTTATGATGAAAAATAGTGGAGATCAGAATCAATTTTCTGATTTTGTTAATGTTGATTCTGAATTTGTGAGCAATGTAAATTATAGTGCAACGAATACAATTGGGGCATTAAATTCATTAGTTGCAAATGGTGAGCCTTACAATAGTGTCAATGTTTTACAAATGCCTGCACCTGCACAGATTCCGCCGATGCCAGATATAACTGTTGCAAAACAATATAATGTTTATTGGGATCAAAATAATCCAGTTGAGTATAAGGTTCATGATAATTACGATTGGTCTAACTTAGAATTAGTGCCAGTGAACATGAAGACTCGATCTTTGATGGATGTATTACCAGCATCAATTTATGATCAAATGCAAATTGTTATGAAGGATGACATCATATCGAAATGTTTATTTATAGGTAAAATGTATACAGCTCAGTTAACAGGAAATGATGCATACACTTTAAAACAAGTTGATAGTCCATTAGAACCAACATTGAAATTGAGTGTTAAGACAGATTCTTTAACCGGTGTTTTATATATTGAAATTATTGCTGGTATTGATACATATAATTATCAATATTCATTTGAAACTTTGTTAGAAGATCAGGTAGAGGCTTATCAATATATGGTGTGGAAAGCACAGGTTATAGCAGATGTGAGTGGCAGAGTATTATTGGTTAAGAACTTACCAAATATTTCTCAACTATCTTCTGTTAGTTCAAGTATTGTTAAGAACTTACCAGCATCAAATTCTTTAAATATCGGTAGTTTGTTGTATGATTCTATGAATGATCGATATCTAGCTAAAGTTGAAGCAGGTGATGGAGAGATTGGGTATGTTGATTTAGAAACAGCTGGAGTCTTTGATGAGCAAGGAATCGTGGCTGGTTATATTTTACCGGCAGAGGATGCACTTGCATTATTAAATGAGTTATCAATTTCTGTTATGCGTGATAATGAGAATGATTCAGTCTTGGTGTATAGATCATCTACAGTTGACGTTGTATCTAAAAGCAACACACAAGCACCAGTTCAAAGAACTCAATCTAAGCCGTCAATTTTGGGTAGATTAAGCTCAATGATTTTTGGTTAATAAAAGATAGTTTCTTTTGCAGGTCGGCCTTAATATATTAATATTAAGGCCGACCTTTTTTTATCAAATATTTATCACCATAGATTTTGAAAGATTTGTTGTTATACTTTTTTATCACGATAAATAAAATTAATCATTATTATTACCATAAAGGCTCCTATGAAAGTTCAAACAAAATTGAGTTTTGATACAGTTGATTTAATACCAAGTCAAGGTGTTGCAGTTATTTTGAGTGAAGATTTCACATCTGTTGATTATGCAGCATTAAGTAATATTACGAGTAGTGATATTGCAGCATATTTAGAACATGAAAAATTTAAAGCATCTGAAGGAAGTTGTGCTGTTTTACCTGTAATGCATGATAAAAAAAGAACGATTCTTTTTTTTGTAGGCCTTGGTAAAAAAGGTTCAGAAGATTTTACGATCGAAACATATCGTCGTGCATTAGGAACTTTGGTTACAACTGCACAGTCTAAAAAATTAGAATCATTAACATTTGGAATGCCTCAAGCATCAGATTTTGATGTAACGGTTGATTATTTAGCGCAACAAACATCTTCTATTGTAGAAGTTGCGGGTTATAAATATGATGTACATTTAACTGCAGAAAAAGATGCTGACATGGTTGTTACAATCAGCTGTGCAGGACAAGATGAAAAGTTATCGCAAGATGGTTTCAAGGTAGGGCAAATCATTGGTCATGCAATAAATAATGATCGTGATTGGGTTAACACACCACCAAGTCGTTTAAATCCAACTAATATTGCAGATAAAGCACAGGCGTTGGCAACGGCACACGGCTTAAAATGCACTGTTTTTGATGGTAAAAAAATTGAAGAACTTGGAATGGAAGGTTTGCACGGAGTTTCTCGTGGATCACTTCAAGATCCTCGATTTGTTATTCTTGAATATAAAGCTGCAAATAAAGATGCCCAAACAATTGGTTTTGTTGGAAAAGGTATAACTTTCGATTCTGGTGGATTAAGTATTAAGCCAGCTGAATCTATGGAAACAATGAAAGAAGATATGGCTGGTGCTGCATCAGTTATAAATTCAATAGCCGCGCTTGCTCAATTAAAACCGGATGTAAATATAGTTGCGGTTGCTGCAATTACAGAAAATTTATTGGGTGATAATGCATTAAAACCTGGTGACATTTTAAAATTTTATAACGGTAAAACCGCAGAAGTTAGAAACACAGATGCCGAAGGGCGTTTAGTTTTAGCTGATGCATTAGCTTACATTACAACAAATTATAAACTTGATGCAGTTATTGACCTTGCAACCTTAACCGGGGCTTGTGTTTATGCGGTTGGGCCTTTCTTTTCTGCATTAATTTCTGATAACGCAGGTTTTTCTGAAAAAGTAAAAAATGCGGGACAAAGATCAGGTGATTTTGTATGGGCATTACCATTTACAAAAGATTTTAAAGCTGCAATCAAATCTGAAATTGCGGACATGCAAAACATTGGAAATCGTTCAATTGCTGCGGGTACAATTACAGCGGGTTGGTTCTTACATGCATTCGTAGAAAATGATACTCCATGGGTTCATCTTGATATTGCAAGTACATCATTTAACGTTCCAAATATTAGCTATTATCGATCGGGCGCAACTGGATCATCGGTTCGTTTGTTAGTTGATTTAGCAATGAATTGGAAAGCGTAATCATTTATGTATAATTTTCAAAAAACATTATTTGTTATAAGTTTACTGTTCATGACCGAATCTGATATTATTTGTTCTGATAATGCTGAAATAGAGTTTACATCTATCGTCAGTGATCAGCCTCATGCTCATGATAAATCTACTGTTTCATCTTTAGATGATACAGATATGTACGATCTAAAAAATGTTGAAAGAAAAGAAGAAGCTTCGACTTTTTCTTGTTGTGATTCAGATGTTTTTGATTTAGGTTCATATTCAGAAAAGTGCAAATCAAACTGCATGATAGGATCAATTGGTACTGTGGTTTGTTTGGCCCTAGGTTTGGGATTTGGTCTAGGGTTTGAGCCTCATGTTTATAGGGTTTATAATCGTGAATCTAAAACTATTACTTTGCGTTATCGTCCTGGGTGCACAGAAACAAAAGATGATTCAACTACGACTGTAGACTGTATTAAAAATGTTTATTCTGGTAACCATGCGAGGATATTTATTAGTGGTCATCTGACAGAACTTTGTGCAACTTATTCGAATTATTTCCATGGTTTTGGTCAAGAGTGCACAACCGATAAAGGTCTTCAAAATGATTTTAATTGGTACGTGCATAATGGATTGACCTTTACCAGGGGTAAGAATAAGGGCGGTTCTGTTGCGTATAATTCTACCGATGATCTAACAGATGATTTTTATGAAGATTATTCATTAAAAACATTTAATGTTGATGAAACTAGTACCAGTAATAACTTACGTGGTAGCTCTTTAGATTTTGTTGAAAATTAAAATAAACAATCTATTTATTTTTCTATTTTGTTTCAAGTACCATGTAGTTAATAAAATTACATGGTACTTGAAATTTTGGGGTAAATATGAAATTTGCATTATTAATATTATCATTCTTTTGTGTATCATTTGCTGCTGCAAGTCATGATCTAGATCATATGTTTGACCCGCCAAAATATGAAGATCTTTTTTCAAAGGATATTTCTTTATATTCAATTGTTTTAGGTGATTCTCGAGTTCTCAAAAGCTATCATACTAAGTTTCAAAAAACTGCTAGTATTATAGAAGAAAAAAGAAGTCTTAATAATGGATATTTACCATTATCTAAGGAAGCAAAAGAATCTATTGTTGATTATTTATATTGTAAGTTTATAGATGAGCAAAAAGCTTTAGGTTGTTTAGATATGTTTTTTGCCACATACAAAATATATCCATTGTCTGCACAAAAAACAATTGCAATGCTGGCTCTTAAGTATGAAGAGGATGATCCTTTTAATGACACTCTTTCTACGTTTCAAGATGATCAAGAAAAGTAAGATGTCTTTAAATTATTCATAAAAATCATATGCAGCATTTAAGATCAATGCTGCAATAAGCATGTTGCATGCAAGAGCTGTGTTTCCATAGCTAATAAAGGGTAATCCTATTCCTTTTGTTGGTGCAAGTCCGGTTGATACAAAAATATTAATGAGGGCTTGTATGCTCACTAAAATTGTTAATCCTTGCACAAGATAAATAGCAAATAAGTTTTTAAGATTCCACGAAATTTTAAATCCAAAATATAAAAACAAAGTGAACAGTGTGATTAAAAATGTTGTCCCAATAAATCCAGTTTCTTCTGCAATAATTGCAAAAATAAAATCAGTATGTTGCATCGGTAAATAAAAAAACTTTTGTTTTGATTGTGCAATACCATTACCCCACAATCCGCCAGAACCAATGGCAATAAGTGATTGGATAATCTGAAACCCAGAACCTTGAGGATCTTTCCAAGGGTCTAAATAAATTAAAATTCGTTTCCATCGATATGGTTGCAAATAAACAGTTATTGCGGCTGCGGGCAAGGCAACGCTTGTTAAAATTATTAAATATTTTAAATTCATTTTTGCGATAAAAAGCATGATCAAAATAGTTGCAATGATTGTTGCGGTGCAACCGAAATCTGGTTGTTTTAATAAAATAATACTTACACTCATACAAATTAAAAGTAGTGGTAAATATCCTTTTTTGAATGATTCTTTATGATCTTGTTTACGAGATAAAAATGACGCAATGTAGATTATCGTTGTGATTTTGAGTATTTCACTTGGTTGAAAAACAAAACCAAAAAGGTTTAACCATCGACTTGACCCATGGACTCGTTGTCTTAATTGTGAAACTAATGGAAGTGCTGTTAAAACTAACGAGGATAAAAATAAAAAGAAGCTTGTATGTTTAATAACATTAAGTGGGGTTTTGTATCCTATATAAAATAGAACTGTTCCAAGGATAATTCCAACACATTGTCGTTGCACATAATAAAATGGTGATCCAAATTTTTCTAAAGCATAAAATGAACTTGCAGAATAAACAAAAATCACACCAAGTGTTACCAAGGTAATAACAATGGAAATAAATATAGTAGCATCTTGTTTTATTTTTTGTTTGGTAAACATGAATGAAAGCCTTTTTATTTTACCTGATTTGTAAAAGTAAAATTATAAAGATCTGTTAAAAGCTTCTTTCAGACTATCTTTTGATAATTTTTTTATATGCAGAAGATTTTATCATGTTTGTTTGTAATTGCCAATAGATTTTAAATGAAAATGATTTTGATCAAAAAAAAGCCTCTCATTAATTATAATGAGAGGCTTTTTTTATTATCTTGTATTAATTTACAGGCATTGCAGCATTTTCAGCTGGTTTTTCGCCTCTTGGTGTTCTTTGGCGATTCGATGGTCTTTCACCTTTAGCTTTTCTGTTGCCTTTAGATGATCTTCCATTTTTATCTGCTCGATCGACTTGAGATGATTTTTCACCTTGAGCGTTTTTGTTATTTTTAACGTTTTTCTTACCTTTAGATTTTCTTTTTTTGTTAGGGTTTTTTGGTAAGTATTCTTTTGCAGAATGCATAGCATTATCCTTTAATCCTTTGAATAATACTCGATTTTCTTCTGACATTACAACACCATCTGGTAAATCTCCAAAGAATGTTGCAATTTCAGTAAAATTGCTAGCAATGTCTTGAGTAGATGTCGTAATTTCCGGAGCAGCAGCATCAGCTTCTGTAGCATCTGGAGCTGAACTGTATACTAATGCACTTGTTGATAACAACATTGATAAAGCTAGTAAGTTTAATTTTTTCATAAAATTCCTTTTTTTTATTTAACTCTTTACTACTTGAAAACATTGTAGCATTTTAAATTGCTGTTATTCAAAACTTTGCATTTTTATAATTTCAGAGCTTGTTCATCAAGTTCTCTGATTATGCGTCTTAATCTTGCTAAAGACTCAGGATTGGTTTCATCTGGTCGTAATTCTTTTTTAGCTTTTGTTACATCGATAATAGCAAGCATTATGATTTCTTTATCAGCTTTTGTAATATTGTTTTTATTCATTAAGAAGTTGATATTTGCCTGGATCTTTCGTAAGAAATCCATGATTTTTTCTATGGTTAGATTAGATCCCATCTCTTCTGATATTCTATCTAAAAATTCTTGATCAGAAACTGAAAAAGATTTGTCTCTCTCGGGTATGATCGTGCTGAGTCCAAAACTATTTAATTCAGCATTAATTTGATTCATAGATGCTAATAATATAAAAATTGAAGTGATATTTAAACTGTTCATAAACAACCTCTTATTTAATAATTCTCTTTGAATTATTATATCATGTAGATTTCATTAAGTGCAATAGATCTATAGGATTTTTATGGATATTTTCTATAGTTGTTGATTTTTATCTATTTTATTTATTAAGGTTTATTTATTTATTTTATTGTTATGGAGTTTTTATGAAAAAAATATTTATATTGTTGTGTTTGTTAACAAGCACAATTACATTTACCGGTATGATACTTAATGGGCCTATGCTTACTAATAATTCAAATGAGCTTATTAATGTTATTATGTATGCTGAAGCTATGATGGTAGATGGTCATTATGAAGGAATAAAGAGAATTGTACCCCAAGGTCTTATTATTCAACCTGGGCAAAGTATCAACTTTAAAGATGGGACAAAATTTATCAGAGTTTTTCATACATTTGCAGACCCGATTAGCTCCTTTGTTGACATTAGACATTCATACACCATACATCCATTTAAGGAGTTGTGGTTAATTAAGATGAATCTTTAATATATTGAGCAACAAGATCTGTAAAAACTTGACCTCGTTCTTCATAATTTTTAAAAAGATCGAAGCTTGATCCACCAGGAGACAAGAGAATTTCTGCTGGTGATTGAGTCTTGTGCATAGAAGATTTAAATGATTCTTGCAAAGTTGCATGAGTATGAACCGGGATATTAAATTGCATGCAAAGTTGTGCAATGTTTTCTATCTCTTTTCCGAATGCATAGACTTCTATATTTTTATGCTGCAAGGCTTTGATTAATGGTGTTCGGTCTGCACCTTTACTTAACCCGCCTAAAAATAAAATTATTTTTTTATTTTGCATAGATAAAACTGCTTGCAGGGTTGCTTGCCAGACGGTGGACTTCGAATCATTATAAAAATTATATCCATTCATGGATCCAATCTTTTGTAATCGATGGTCCGGTGATTTTAGATGTTCTAGAGAAGGGCTTATGGTGGCAAGATCAATTTTATAAAGATGAGATGTTGCAATAATAATCAACCAATTTTCATCAAATGTAATAGAGGTTACATGGTTGAAGTCAAAAACAAGTTTGTTTTCATTGTTTTTTAAACAATATGTTTTTTTATTATCAAGGTAATAAATCGCATGATATTGATATTTTTTTTGTAGATTCTCGGTTGGTTTTAGTTTCGAAAAAAAAGCCCAATTTTTTTTAATTGGTATGATGTTTTTTATTTCATCAATCATGCTTAAAGGTATAAGAGCAACTTGTTTATCTGTCTGATATTTTAAAATATTAGATTTCGCTACAAAGTATTCATCAATTGATAGATGATGATCTAAGTGGTTAGGATAAAAGTTCGTAATGATTGCAATATCTGGTCCAAAAAAATGTATCGGTTGTAATTGGAAACTTGATAATTCCATGATTACAACTTCTTTTTTGTTTTCGATTAAATTAAGTATTGGATAACCAATATTACCTGCAGCAATTGTATTTTTATGAGTGTACTTAATTATAGTTTCGAGCAAATGTGTAATAGTTGTTTTTCCAATGGTTCCGGTTATGGCAATGATAGAACTTTTATTTTTATCATGAAAAAAATCAAGTTCATTGATGAATTTATGTGCAAATTTTTGATAATTATGAAGCTTGATGCCCGGGCTTGGAAAAATTAAATCATTATTTTCTAAAAAAGTTTGAATGCTTGAATCAGTTTGAATTGTCGATACAGTTTTAGTTTTTGTGGCAGGTAAGATAATAGTTTTTTTGTCTAAAATTTCTATGCAATTTGCACCTTGATTATCTATGTAATTAAGCGCGGATGTACCAACAATTCCAAATCCCCAAATGCCAATTTTTTTATGAAGAAAAATGTTGTTCATGTAATTCCTGAGTTGTTTTTTTACTTTTTCTAAAAGATTTTTTTAGATGATTTTACTGAGATATATAATTGATAATCTATGTTTTTATATTATTACAAATTCTTAAAAATATCTAACATTACAAAAACTATTTTCACTAAAAAAACATTTTAGATGTGCATGTATTTTATAAAATAACAATGCTTTTTATAAAGACCTTGGAGAAATAAAAAGTAATTATTTATGGCTTTGTTTGATTGATGAACGCTCCCGGTCTTTGTTTGAGACAAATAGAAAACCTTGAAAATTGCTTATGGATCAACATTGCCATTGTTTTTCTATATGAATTTTTTTGTGAAAATAAAATTGACCGCATTGAAAGTGTGTGGTAAAAACAAGAATAATAATCTTTAACATTTTACATCAAATCAGAAAGAGAAGTAATGATACTGCAATTTCAATGCACTTACCAAGTAAAAGGCTTTCTTTAATAATTTTAACCAGGATGATGTTTTAATGTTGTATACAAAATCAATTCAAGATCAAAAAGAATTAAGTGATGGTATTCGTGTATCTATTATGCGTAAACCTTGTGGAGAGTTTGATCTCTGGATTCCATCATTATCTCCTTCGCAAAAACTTTTAGATGATTATCATACAAAAAAAATAAATTGGGATGAGTATGAATGCAAATTTTTACTCGAAATGAATAATAATTTAGATGCAACAAAAATGATGAAATTACTTCTTGAAATTTCCACATTTTCTCTTGTTACAATTTTGTGCTGGGAAGAAACACCTGAGAAGTGTCATCGTCGATTAATAGCAAAACTTATGTGTACTATTAATAATAAAGCAATAATTAATCTTAAGTAATTTTTGAGGTATTGTTAGTTCTTAAATCAAATAAGTATTTTTTAAAATATTTTATATTTATCGTTTTTATCGAATTGGAAAAATGCATGTTTTTACTTAGGTTTTTAGTTTTGTTTTTTATGGTTTCACATCTTCAAGCAGATGTTCTTGAGCCTTATAGTGAAAAAAATCAACTACTTGAGATTTTAGATCAGGTTCCATCAAAAATTAATATTTATGAAAATGATAAAACAACGTCAATCGAATTGTTTTGTTCAAAAAATAAAACTGATCCTATTATTAAAAATTTGATGGTTGGAGTTAATTTAAAATATAAAAAATCTCTAACTGTTGTAGCAGTTGAAAGTGTTTTAGAAATAGATGAAGGAAAAGTGCAAGAAGTTCAAGAGAGCTGTAAAGATATTCTTTGGTTTGAGAAATATTTTGTAAAAGAAATGAAAAAACTATTAAATGCTTCTGGGTTTTATAGTTTTTGCTCAAAAAAAGATGAAGAATGGGATCAAAACAGGACTTCCGCAATAGTTAATAAGTAATTCATTGAAAGATCTCTCCAGATCAACTAATTGAATGTTTTTAAATTGTTTAAAAGAGATGCATTTTTACGTTTAAGAGCTCTTAGAGCTTCTTC
>Ga0335398_10002383_pt1 | contig 29888 bp, 27 predicted proteins | sample BON03_FD_205742 | JGI IMG/M metagenome (GOLD analysis project Ga0335398, IMG submission 205742) | Freshwater microbial communities from Lake Bonney liftoff mats and glacier meltwater in Antarctica - BON-03 (spades assembly) (version 2) | ecosystem: Environmental > Aquatic > Freshwater > Ice >... | reverse complement strand
GAGAGTCACTCGGCCAGCCAAAGCCAGTTTCAAACCGTGCTGGGACGTCGCCCGTCGAATCGCGAGCAGTTGCTTCAACGTCAGATGGTCGAGCAGTGACGTTCCATTCTTTGCGTAAGTATCAATCAGCAAGATGCCACAATTGGTTTCAATGGCGGCGTGGAGAACATTTTCGACCGTGGGTGCATCCGCGTTTTCGTGATCTGCGTACGCGACAGCGACCCAAACATGCGGCCCGGAAATCGCGTCTCTTACTCCTTGCCACTCACCGATCCACGAATTGGCATGCGGCAGGCTGCCGGCACCAGACAAGCCGAGCTTCAGGAATTGTGCCTTGGCCGCTGCGATGGCATCAAGCAGCGGAGTCCTATCGCCGCCACGCCATTCAATCAATTCGCCAAGTGCTAAACTCAGTGGCAGGGCGAAACTTTGTCGGGGGGCGAAACTCAACGGCAGTGACGCATTGCGTTGGGATCGAACGGCAGCGGCCACCTCAGCGACAATCTCGGGAGTCGCACAGCCAAGTGAACCATGATCTGGTTCTTTGACATCGACGATATCTGCCAAGCCATCAATGGCCGCGACCGCTTCAACGGCGTTTCGAACGGAGACAAGGAGTTGCGTCATGCGACAGACTATGTGTGCTGATGTCGTCTGAGAAATGGGAGTTGTGTCAGTAAAAAAGTGGTCTCGTCACAAACGGGCGAGACCACTTTTGAATGTCACAACTTCTTGAATGCAACGGCATTGTCGTGAGGAAAGTGCGTTAAGCTTCTGGAGCAGAATCGTCGGCTTCAACTTCTTCCGCTTCTGATTCTTCATCTTCACCTTCGAGGTCAGCATCCAAATCAATCTCGTCAGCAGCTTCGGGATCGACTTCGACTTTAACTTCGTCCTCGTCGATGTCATCGGCGACAACTAAAGAGCCGCTTTGGGCCACTGGTGTTCCGTCGGCATTCAACGCTTCTTTCATGGGTTGCATGAAGTAACGTCGTTTACCGCGTCCGAGAAGTGTTGCCAGCAGCTCGTCAGCTTTGTCTTTTTCGTGATAGAGGAATCGTCCCTCTTCGCGCATCGTGCTGCTGTAAATGACCCAGATCAGCCTTCGACGCTGCATCGCTTCTTTGGCTCGCTTAGTGCGAGGTTTGGCAGCTTTGCGTTTCTTTGGAGCGGCGGGGTCTTTTTCACCCTTCTTCGCGCGTTTCTTGACCGTGCCTTCGGCAGCATCTCCAGCGGATTTCCGTGTAGCTTTCTTCTTGCCCGAATCAGCATCCGCCGCTTCAGCGGCTTCAACTTCACGACGCATTGATAAACGACTCTTGGCCATGTTTCCTACCAGACAGCTAATGTTGATGACATCCGCACCGGTCACCGACCGGACTTCCAGAATGCCCCTGCAGAATTCCAAGCCGCGAAGAATAGCATGGCGGGCCGTCTGTTTCCAGCGAAGGGAAAAATCTGGGAATTTCGCGGTGTGAAGCTGAGATTCGAGATCGCAGCTTTTGCGACGTTGGTAGCAATGCCGCAAACGTTTGAACGCCGCTGGCAATGATGTGAAGTATGGGAATTATGAATGCGGGCTTCATAATTCACATTCTTCGCATTGCTCCCATTGACCTCGGGACTTTTCTGTGACACGATCCACAACAATCTGAATCGCGTCCGCCATCCGTGTGCGGTCGATCTCGTGAACATCGATTGGCTGACCGATAGCTTTCAACATCGTCAGCGTCAATCGACCTCCCAGATGCTGGCGGAACTCTTCCAGGCCGTCAAACAATTCGTCCGTTCGTTGCAGCGCGGGATGATCGATGAGCAAACCGAGACGCTGCAGAGCCAACAACACGCGATCCGAATCGCCGGTTGGCAGACCATGCACGAGACTCGAATAGACCGTATCCACCGCCACGCCGATGGCCACGGCTTCTCCATGGCGCAATTCAAAACCGCTCATTGTTTCGAGTTTGTGCGCAGACCAGTGCCCGTAGTCCAATGGTCGAGCTTCCAACATTTCAAAAGGATCGCCGCCAGTTGTGATGTGTCGCAGATGCCATTGAGCCGAGTCTTGAATTGCTGACCAGCATTCAGGGCCGCGTGCAGCGATTGATTCAGCATCGCGAAGCATACGATCAAAGAAGCCTGCATCTTTCAGAAGCGATACTTTTACGGCCTCAGCAAAGCCGCAGCGGAAGTCGCGATCGCTAAGAGTGTCGAGCAGCTTTCGATCATTGATGACTGCCCAGGGAACGGCAAACGAGCCGAGCCAGTTCTTTTTCCCAAATAGATTGACACCGTTTTTAACTCCGACGCCCGAGTCCGCCTGAGCCAGAGTTGTCGTTGGAATACGGATGAGCCGCAGTCCTCGGTGGGCAATTGCGGCGGCGAAACCGACAGCATCCAGAACCGCGCCACCTCCAATGACTACGACGTAGCTACGCCGGTCCATATCAGCTTCGTTGAGAACCTTCAGCATTCGTTCAAGAACGTGGATGTCATTCTTAACCGCTTCGCCGCCAGGTACGATTTGCGGATTGCCAATCACCTGAAAACGCCCGGCGTACTTTCGCGAAAACGCATGAAGTCGCTGGCGAAGATCCGGGTTGGCATTTGCGACATGCTCATCCAGCCAGAACTGAACTCGGGGCACGCGGGATTCAGACGACTGAAGCAAATCCGCAAAATCGTCAGAATCGATACCAAGCACATCACTGGTAAATCTGAGGCGATGACGGAATGCGACATGGAAGTCCACGTCGTACGACATTTGCGGATTGGATGTGTCCTGAATGAATTGTCGTGTCATGGGAAATAGGTAATTCGTAGGACAAGGAACTGGCAGCGGGCTGAATTTTGCCCCAATGGCAGGACTTTGAATATCGCAGACCCTCGCAATTTGCCGTTAAACAGGGCAAGCAAGGTACACCGATACAAGTTCAAGAGTTGTTGAAGGACTTCGCCACCAAGCCCGAAAACGACATCGAACTAGATTTGATAGTGAAGAGGATAGCCCGACGAAGAGCAGATTGGCAACCATCAGCAACAAGATGTTTCTGTCCCCATTGTTTGCTGAATCAAAATCCGGCCGATTTGCACAATCGATACGATCACTTCCCTCGACAACCATCAAACAACAAACCGGCAATCCTTGCGGTTCGACTCGACAAGTGAAATGAATCAGTCCGAAATCAAAAGCGGTGTTCCCCGCGAGTCACACGAACGATCACTAACCAAACAGGAATGCTGCGTGTGCATTCCAAGTGATCCGGAAGGTTACTCAAAGAACGATGTCCAGGAGATTTCTATGAAGGCGTTTACACTCACAGCTGCTCTGGTCGTATTCTCGATCGCAAGCAGCGTACAGGCTGGCCTGTTCCACAAGCACAACAACTGTGGTTGTGCTGCCGAGCCAAGCTGCTGTGATCCAGTAGAAGCAAGCTGCTGTGCTCCAGCATGTTGCGACAACGGTTGTGGTAATGGAAATGGTTGTGGCGTAGTTGCTGATCCTAGCTGCTGTGCTCCAGCAGGTTGTGGCGTAGTTGCTGATCCTAGCTGCTGTGCTCCAGCAGGTTGCGGCAATGCTTGTGGTAACAGCTGTGGCGACGGATGTGGTTGCGGAAGCAGCTGCTTCAAGATGCCAAAGTTCCGTTGCCCAAAAATCCGCCTGCCAAAGTTCCGTTGCCCAAAGATCCGCCTGCCTAAGTGCAACTTCGGTTGCGGCAGCGGATGTGGTTCATCATGCGGTTCAGCTTGTGCTCCAAGCTGCTGTGCACCAGTCGCTGCATCATGTGCTTGCCCTTGCAACTGATATCAATTCGGCGAAAGGGTAAACTGTAACCCGAGTCGATACCAGATGCTGACGGTGAATAATGGAGAGTGAATGTCGTGATTCACTCTCTAACCGTCTCTGACAATTCGATCAGTGCGGATTGAAAAACTCAGAAGGCTTCCGACAGACATCCGTGTTGAGCGGGTCAAAGTCGATCCTTCCGCCCAAAAGTGCTGAATGAAAATGAGGCCGCTCAGCGACGAGCGGACTCGAATGGGGAACACGCAAACGGGACTTGTCCCAAAACGCGGTTCCACCAGAACGGATCAGTACCAGGGGTGGAATCGTAGTAAAAATCAGAACGGCGATGAGATCTGCTTCCCGGCGACTCATCGCCGTTTCTGTTTTTACGGCATTCTTTATGAATTAGCAGCACCCTCAAGATTCCCAGATTCACACAACATCATTGCCAGATTCCGCTTTGAGAGCCAGAAACTGTTCAAAGCTCGTTAAACGAGTTGCCTCGCAGGGATTTTCTGCCAAAATCAGCGCAGACTGGTCATTCCCTTAGGTTCCGTAACCGGTTCCTACCACTAAAGCGAGCCCCCCAAAATGTTGCTTATGATACTGCGGGTTGCATACCTGCTCATATGCGCTGGCGCAATCCTTGCGTATATCACCTCAGACACCGATCAAGCCGAAACAAGCCTCACCCCGATGAACCTTGACGGGAAGATCGTCATGGTGCCCAAGGTCACGAACGGCGGCAGTGTAATGCCATCCGTGATCCGGAATAACAAAGCCACGGCGTTCTTCACCTTGCTGGGGATTTCACAGATCTTCACAGTCGTGGACTTGATCATTCGCAAGAAGCGAATCGATGTCATTTCCGGAATTTACTTCGGTGTCCTTGTCGGGATTTTGCTGGCCTACTTGTTCATTCAGGCGCTGACGCCGGTGATTCCTCAGACGCATTCGTACCACACCGCTGTGGTGCTGATCACATTGCTGGCGTTCCCATATATTTGCGTGTCCCTTCTGCTGCAAACCAAAGACGATTTTCGTTTCGTGATTCCTTATGTGGAATTTCAGCGAGACCTGAAAAGTGGCCGGCCTTTGGTCGTTGACAGCAGCTCGCTGATTGATGGACGCATTGCGGATGTTGTGGAAACTCAGATCATTGAATCGCAATTGATCGTGCCCGACTTCATCCTGGCAGAGGTTCAGGACGTGGCGGACAGCAGTGATAAAAATCGTCGAATCCGCGGACGTCGTGGGCTGGAAGTTCTCGCGAAAATGCAACAAAGCGTCAATGTCGATGTGAAGGTTATGGAGACCAATCGAGCCGACTACAAGAGCATGACCGTCGACCAAAAAGTTGTGGCACTGGCAAAATCCATTCGGGGCGGCGTCATCACAAATGACTTCAATCTGAACAAAGTTGCGAGTGTTCAAGGCATTCCTGTCATCAACCTGAACGACGTATCGAACGCGTTGCGGCCTCGCTACATTCCCGGCGAACGCCTGCAAATCAAGATCATCAAAGAGGGAGAAGGTCCTGGTCAGGGAGTTGGTTATCTGGACGACGGCACGATGGTGGTCTGCGAAAATGCAGCCAACCTGGCTGGCAAAGATATCAGCGTGATCGTTACCAGTGTCCTGCAAAGCAGTGCCGGCCGAATGATCTTTGGGAAGATGGTCTATCAAACGGGGCAGTAGCGAAAAACGCTAACGACGGAGAGACGCGTTGTCACGGGAAGAGAAATATTCCGACGTCCAACTTACCGCCATGGGCATCGAGCGTGCCACGATCCCAAGGCATGTTGCCATCATTATGGACGGCAATGGTCGATGGGCTCAAAAGCATGGTTGGCCGCGAATTGAAGGTCATCGCCGTGGCGTGACTTCCGTGCGGTCGGTCGTTGAAGAAGCATCTCGACTTGGCATGGACCAGTTGACGCTTTACTGTTTTTCAAGTGAGAACTGGAAACGTCCTCCGAAGGAATTGTCGCTGTTGATGCACCTGCTCAAACAGTATCTTGTGGAAGAGCGACGACTGATTCAACAGCAGGGTTTGCAGTTCAGGGTGATCGGGAATACCAGCGAGCTGGATCCCATGATTCAGACTGAAATGGAAAAGACAATCCATGCATCATCAGGCAATGATGGAATGACACTTTGTCTTGCGATAAATTATGGGGCTCGGTTGGAGATCACAGAAGCGGTAAAGCGAATTGCAATGGCCGTCAAAAGTGGAACATTGTTGCCCGAAGATATTTCTGCCGACACCGTCAGCGATCATCTGATGACGGCGGGCATGCCAGATCCGGACTTACTGATTCGCACGGCCAGTGAATATCGGATCAGCAATTTCTTACTCTGGCAGATCAGCTATTCGGAAATTTGGGTGACAGATAAGCACTGGCCCGAATTTCGCGAAGAAGACCTTCGCGATGCGGTTCGTGAATTTGCCAGACGCGATCGCCGATTCGGTGGTTTAACTCCGGCGACTTGAGATTGCCGATTTTTGATTGCCGATTTTTGATTTGAAATTCTGAATCTGTTGCCCGCGACCGCAGCATCGGGCACGACACCACTTACACAGATCACTACACGGGACTTTTGAAACATGCTTGGCTGGCGACTGGTGATGTCTGCAATTCTGGTGCCTGCCATAATCGCGTTATTCTGGCTGGATCATAAGCTCGGGACATCCGCCTTCATTCTGCTTGGGTGTTGTCTGTTCATTGCGGTTCGCAATGCATACGAGTTGACTGATCTGCTGAAAGTCCGAAGTATCCAACCATCGTTTTATGCAACGGCGACACTCAGCAGCCTGGTTGTATTTGCCGCTTGGTGCCATCTGTATTTTGCCAAGAGTGGCGTTGATACAACATCGTCGTTACTCAATTCGCTGGGCTGGATCGGTGCCGCATTTACGCTTTCGTTCCTAGGGCTGCTGGCGTTTGAAGCGACACGATTTCGAGAGCCCGGGCGATCGATGGAATCGCTTGGCGGTAACTTGCTGACAGTGTTCTATTCCGGCGGACTGATCGCGGTCACCGCGCAGATGCGGTGGTTTCCAAATCCGCAACTCGGCTACTTTGCGATTGCGTCGATGATCATCTGCGTCAAATCCGGTGATACGTTTGCGTATGGATTTGGACGTCTCTGGGGCAAGCGAAAACTTGCACCGATCTTAAGTCCCGGCAAAACCCAGATGGGACTTTTCGGAGCGATCTTCGGAAGCATACTTGGCGGCTGGCTGTGGATAACATTCGCGGGCCAACTTTTTGCTGTCACCATTGTACCGGGCTCATTGCTGAACGTCATTGCGTACTCGGCCATCATCGGACTCATTGGTCTGGTCGGCGACCTTTGTGAATCGCTGATCAAGCGCGACGTGCAGAAGAAGGATTCTGCAATTTTAATGCCTGGCTTTGGGGGGCTGCTCGACCTTCTCGACAGCCCCCTCTTCGCCGGTCCATTTGCTCTCGCCTGGTGGGTGTTGCTGCCGCCTGCGAGTTAGGGCATTGTCCCTGGATAAAGTAGTCAGCCTTTCCAGGCTGATATGTTTTTCTTCGTCTCAGCCAAGAAAGCCCGCAAGTTTGGACGTGTCTGATTCTCACAGGAAATATTTGAAGAATCCGCGACGCTGCAACCGCCTGAGGTAGGTTTATCAGGAGAAGTTCTGTTCCTGAATCCTCGGATGCAAGGACAGGACGATTGTTTCGGATTTTTGTGCGGAGCGTTTCCGCAGAAATCTCCGCAAATCTCAGCAATGGTTTGCGTTTTATTGTTTGCAGTTCGCGAGCAGCATACGCATGGTTCACACTTATGACTACTTATCTCACTTCACTCGCGTATCTCGATCCGGGTACTGGCAGCATGCTGCTGCAGGCGATTGTTGGCGGCAGCGCTGGTCTATATGTTTTCGTGCGGCACATGTGGCGATCATTTCGCTACGCCGATGTAAAGCAGCCGACAGAAATCACGCAGATTGAAAACTAGTTGACCAACGATGACAGATTCTACAACATTCGAGTGCGGTTCTTTTCGGGATCGATCTGGACGAATTTTTCATCGCAACGGCCAAGTGTTTCGGGCTCTGGGAGCTGACGGATTCAAAGACTGGACTGCCATCGCGGAGAAAGCTTTTGTCCAGTGGCAATGACATCTGGCTCACTCGTCCAAACGGAACGCGTATCTACGGTTGCTGTCCCGAAGTCCCAACTTGACTCCGCAGCCGTGTTGAAACACGAAACAGTACAAGCTGGCGGATTCCATGAAATCCAGCGGCTTCAGTCGCGACATGATCATCAGCAATGTGCAGGGTCTGCGGCGGATCGTGGAACGCCTGACCTGGAAGCCTGAAAAGTCGACGTGGTCTGACTATGACGAATCGTCAACGCCTGTGCAGCGTGACGCGGTGATCAAGGAACAATTCATTTCAGAAGTCTGTCGATCCAGATCTTTGCAGTCTGGTGCTCCGCAATCTAACGCAGGCAACGTGAACACCTGGAAAACGGTTTGGGATCTTGGTTGCAATCAAGGTCGTTATTCACGATTCGCGGCCGTACATGCTGACGCCGTTTTGGCGATTGACTCCGATCATCTGACGGTCGATCGATTGTTTCGAGCCCTGAATGCGGAAGGCGATCGAACGATTACGCCACTGGTCTGCAATCTTGCAGATCCAAGCCCATCGCTGGGTTGGCGATTGCAGGAGCGTCGTTCACTTGAACAACGCTCAAAACCGGAACTGGTGTTTTGTCTTGCACTCATTCACCATCTTGTGATTGGCAGCAACTTGCTGTTGTCCGATGTGATTGACTGGCTGGCTTCGCTGAAGGCAACTGTCGTTCTGGAATATGTGGATCGCAAAGACGCACAGGTTCAGCAGTTGTTGGCGAACAGAGAGGACGTATTTTCTGACTACAGCATGGAAGCGTTTCGCCACCATGTTGATCGGTCGTTCGTCGTGATCAAGGAACTGCCTTTTGCGGACGGCACGCGTTCCTTGTTCTGGCTGCAACCCAAAAACTGATCGTTGGCTGATTCTGTTTTGATACAGATTTTATGGGAAGCGTACGCGTCATGAAGTCTCTGTGGATCTGCTTCCTGCACATCGCGGCACTGAATTCATTCGCTGTCGCACAACCGATTCTTGATCGTTTGGGAGCAAACCCCGAATTCTTAAGACTCGAGGGTTATTCTGGAATTGCAGTCATATCATCTCTGCTCATCTATTTGCTGGCCGCACCGGTTTTCGTTGTTTCGGCAATCGCAATGTTGCGTTGGCTAAAGATGCCGAAGTCCGCGCAGTTCATGTTTGCGACCTCAGCAACGTTGTTATTTGCATTAATAATCAACCTTGCTCTGAGATGGCTCCAATGGCGTTTCAATCTGCGAGAAATTGGTGTGCCGGATTCTCTGCTGGCCGCGTTGAGTCTGCCGCTGGCCATCGGTGGAGCATGGCTGTATCGACGCTTTGAATGGCCGGGGCAACTACTCAATATCGCCGCAATCGGGATCGTATTGTTCCCCATCAGCTTCGTTTTTAAGCCAGCCATGCAGGCCGAAATTTTTGGCATGGCACCAAAAAGATCCGTTGGCACTCAAGCTGCGAACCCCGTGCCTATTGTTGTCGTCGCATTCGACGGACTGTGTGCTATGTCGTTGTTGAACGAGCAGCATGAAATCGATGCTGTCCGCTACCCTGCATTCGCGAAGCTTGCAAGGCATAGCAATTTCTACCGTAACGCAACATCGGTCCATTGTCGAACAACGCAAGCCATGCCAGCGATACTGACCGGGCAGCTTCCAGATGCGGCAAAAGTCAGTCCCGTGGAGAGTAACCATCCACAGAACCTGTTTGGGCTGCTGCACGATTCAGAGCAATTCGAGATGACCGTCTTCGAGCCACTCACTCGACTTTGTCCACCGGAACTTCGAGTTCGCGACAAACATTTGTCATCTGTTGAACAGACATTAGAACTGACGTTGATGCTGGCAAAAGTGTATCTCGCCACAACTTTGCCGGACGATTTTGACTTACTGCAACTTCACATCCCGCGAATCTGGTTCGGATTTGTACCGGACGAGCCCGGCACGCAAGCTCCATCGAAAGGCTTGATTGTCTACGGTTGGGATGGAGAGCACGACATTCAGATTCGGCATTTTGCCGAAACACTGGCGAAGTCGGACAAACCCCGATTGAACTTTCTGCATCTTGTCGTCCCGCATGATCCGTGGAGCCACCTGCCTTCCGGCAAAGAGTACATGCGCAACTCTCGGATATCTGACCGCACTGCAGGAGCGTTCGGGGAATGGGGTGAACTCTGGGGTCCCGATGAATTGATGGTCCAATATGGCTGGCAGAGATATCTGCTACAACTGCAATACGCCGACCGATGTCTTGGACGAATACTTGATCGTCTGGAAGCAATCGACGAATTTGATCGGTCTCTGTTAATCGTTGTCGCGGATCATGGGATGGCATTTGTTTCGGGGCAGGAACGACGAACACCAACCAACACTACTGTGGCTGATCTGATGTCAGTTCCATTGTTCATCAAACTCCCGGAACAAAATATTGGTCAAACCAGCGACATGAATGTTGAGACCATTGATGTCCTGCCGACAATCGCGGACATCATTAAGTTGCCACTCGCCGATGCGGTCGATGGAGAATCTCTGGTTGCTCCGAACTATCATGAACGACCTCGCAAGACGATGTATTTTGAAGGCGATCAGACGATCGTTGTTGATCCGGAGTTTTCGCAACGCTTCGACTCTGTCGATCGAATGGTTGCGATATTTGGTACCGGTGGACAAGACGATCGGTTGTGGAATCTGAATACAATCCCGGAACTTGTCGGAAAAGAAATCGCAGCCTCGAATATCGGACCCGCATCACAATGGACAATCAACCTGGAGCGAGGCGGAGAAAAGTACGATGCCACCAAGCCAGATTTCGTTCCATCGTATTACCTGGGTTCCCTTGAAGGCCCGGAGATCGGTTCGCCGGTACAGATCGCAATAGCAATCAACGGGCGAATCGCAGCGACAACTCGCACAAGTACAAATCCAGCAGCTCCGCGCGAGTGGACGGTGCTGTTGCGGGAGGAATTTTTCACTTCCGAAGCTTACACAGCACAGTTGTTTGAGATCGAACAGCGAAATGGATCGTTCGCCGTGCATGAACTGTTCATTCGTGATTCACGGTTACCATGATATTCCTAAGCTCCTTCGATCAAATAATCTATGACAAATTCACTGGTATTGTCGGTCGGGTAAGATTGCGCATGATAAATTGTTCTGCCTGTTCCAGTCGCAGCGAAGCAAATTGACCTACTGCCGGATTTGCCGGATTAAGCAAACGTGGCACTCAGGCGAACCTGAAGAATTGTCGATCTCACCCTGCATGTGATCCGCTGCAGGACGGATGTGAATGGAAGCGTTCCACAAATCTTCTTTTCACAACCTCAGCGCGTAAATGGCGTCGGGTTTTCCCCCAAACGTCTTAGTCATCCAGGAGGGATTGGGCCGGTGAAAATTCTACGCATATCAATGATGCTAGTGCTCGGTGCGGTAGCCGTCGCACACGCCAAGGCATCCGATTACGATGATCAGGAGACGATGGTCAATCCATCAGCCACTCCTGCATTCCTGACTTCGATGCCGACTGAGGAGACGTCCCTTTTCGAATCTGCCATCGCACAAAAGAATGTCGAGCTTGAGACTCGGATTCAGCGTTTGGAATCTCAGCTTAATCATGTTCAACAGTATTCAAATTCAAATTCCTACGGCATGCTTGAGCGACAGCTTCAGCAGCAGGATATTGGAACTGGTGGACTGTTTGGTTCAGTTGAAGTGATGTTTTTGAAACCACACCTCAGCGGTGCACCGGCTGCGTTTGCGAGTCAGGGAGCAGCGTCTAAAATAATCAATGGGACGTGGTTGCCAAACGTTCGATATGTACTCGGGTATCGAGGAGATTCCGGGCTGGGAGTCCGCGCTCGATATTGGTCATATCAACACACATTCAATTATGTACCCCCGTATCAGGCTCAAATTGCCCCGCCATTCACTCCAGCAGTCTTTGGAATTCGAATGGAAGCGATCGATACCGAAGTGACGCTCGATCGAAAGCTTCGGCACTTTGATATGCAACTCTCGGGAGGTATTCGCTACGGAAACCTCCAGTATCGAAGCGATGTGGCCACACTCTTCGGAGTTGGTACCGTGACCTTTGAAGGTATTGGCCCCACGATGTCCATTGGAGGACGACGTAATCTTGGCGACAGTGGAGTCAGCCTGTTTGGAAACCTCAGAGGCTCCCTATTGTTCGGAGGTATCAGAAACAATGCCCCGCTGGTTTCCATGCCTGCAGGAGACTTCAGCAACGAAGTGATGACGATCGCTGATCACCAAATGGGCATTGCATGGAATCGTAACCTGTCTTCCACGTGGCAATTTGAAGTTCGTACGGCGTGGGAAACACAATACTGGATGAGTTCGACACTCTCCGATGACGTCTACGGTATTGGTTCAAATCTGGCCTTGACGGGTCCGACGATTTCTGTTGAACTGCGTTACTAAACGCAGCGAAAGGAGGCAATCTCGATGGGATTTTTCAACCACATTGACTACGTGGAAATGACCGTACACTTTCGCTGCAACCTGAAGTGTCGTCATTGCATGATCCTTGAGACCATGGATTGGCTTACGCCTGCCGATGAATCCGAATTCAGCGCGCTGCTGGATGAAAATCGCCGCGAGCAAAAATGGAAGGGGCTGATTCTGACCGGCTCCGAAGTGACACTGCGAGCTGACCTGCCGATGATGGCCGAGAGGGCTCGGGATGCCGGCTTTCAGCATGTCCGAATTCAGACCCATGGCATGCGTCTGGCCGACGTTGGCTACTGCCGAACTCTGATCGACGCGGGCATTGACGAATTCTTTGTCAGCCTGACTGCCGACAACGCCGAGACGCACGACTTCATTACCGAAGTGCCCGGCTCTTTCAATAGAACGCTGCAGGGGATTCACAACCTGGCCAACTTCACCGACGTTAAGCAATTGACAAACACGGTCGTCACTCGACTCAGCTACCAGACATTACCGAATGTTGTCGAACTCCTCAAAGACATTCCGAATCTCGTCGAAATGGATTTCTGGAGCTATTGGCCGATGCAGGAAGAGGGCGATCCGAAGCTGCTTGTTTCACACCTTGAAGTGCGTCCGTTTCTTCGCAAGGCCATTCAGTTGGCGCGAGCCTTCGGCAGGCAGGTTGAGATCAAGAATTTCCCGCATTGCCTGCTCGGCTCAGACGCTGACGCATTGCTGAATGAGCAGCCGGAACTTCGGATTGATCCACGATTTTGGGACGAATTCAATCGCAACGGGTTTCATCAGTGCGCATTTCGCGACATTTGCGGGTCAAAACAATGTCTTGGCTTGAATGCCGCTTATGTGAAACAATACGGCTGGCATGAAGACGAGTTGAAACCGATCCCGCGATGTGCATGATTGTGAAAACTAAGGAACACGGATGTCTGCCCCCACAAATCAATCGCCCCGTCATTTCGTCGTCGTGGGAGGCGGAACTTCTGGCTGGATGACTGCGGCGATGCTGTCGCGAATTTTGAAGGCGTCCGACGGCAGCATTACTGTCGTCGAACCGCCAGGCCCACGCGGCATCGGTGTGGGAGAAGCATCGATTCCGTCACTGGTCTCGCTGCTCAAATCACTTGGCGCTGACGAAGCCGAAATGATGCAGAAATGCGAAGCGACTTATAAACTGGGGATTCAATTCTGCGACTGGCTTCGTCCGGGGCATGACAATTGGCACCCCTTTGGAGTTTGCGGTGCAAGGATTGATGATCGAGACCTGTTTCCGTTTTGGCTGGCCGAACATAAACGCTCGGGCACCGGAAGTCCTTATCATTCATACTCGCTGCAATGGGCTGCAGCGATTGCCGGGAAAAGTCCGCATTCGTTGACGACGCAATCACCTATGACACAAACTCAGTCGTATGCGTTTCACTTCAACGCTGAAGCACTGGCCGGATGGCTGCGAGACCTGGCGTTGGCCTGTGGTGTCAATGAAGTTGCCGGTTCGGTGGCGAACACCTTATTAAATGAACGCGGCGATGTCACGTCGGTCGTGCTGGAATCGGGCGAAGTCGTCGCGGGTGACTTCTTTGTGGATTGCTCAGGCTTTCAGTCCGTCCTGATGCACAAAGCTTTGAACGATCCCTTTCAAAGTTGGAGCGATCAGTTGCTCTGCGATCGAGCCGTAGCGTTCAAAATCGCTGGCAAGCGCGTGATTCCACCTTACACAAAATCCCAGGCGATGCCTGCTGGTTGGATGTGGCACATTCCGCTCGCGAATCACGTGGGGCTGGGCTATGTTTACAGTTCGAAATTCGTCTCCGACGAAGAGGCATGGTCGCAACTTCAACATGCGACGAAGGATATTGCAGACACGAACGTCACGCCTCGATTTTTGAAGATGCGAATCGGCCGTCAAACACACTTCTGGAATCGCAACGTACTCGCAGTGGGCCTATCGGCAGGATTCCTGGAACCATTGGAATCCAGCGGCATTCACTTGAGTCAAATCGGTATCGAGCTATTTCTGAAGTCCTTTCCACAAGGAGTAAACTGGCAACCCTTGCGAGATCACTACAACTCTCGCATGGCGTCGATCTACGATGACGTGCGAGACTTTGTGCAGTTGCACTACTGGCTCAGCCAGAGATCCGACACGCCTTTCTGGATTGCCGCTCGCGAGGCCAAACTGTCGTCAGCTCTGAAGCGTCGTCTGGACCTGTACGACGATGCCGGATCGCTCGACGCACTTCATCCTGAAGCGTTTCCGGAAACAAGCTATTATCACCTGCTGACTGGCAACGACAGACTGCCGCGTCGCGCGGCGGCGTTGGCCTTGTCGATTGATACGGAACAAATTCAGGGAATCCTGACGGCGATTGATCAACAAAATCAGCGAGCCCTGCGTGATTTGCCGCTGCATGAGGAAGTGCTGAAAAGAATCTGCTCGCCGCTGGCAAAAGCCTCGTAAGGAATCGACTGCGAAATGTCATCTTTGAAGTGCAGAGCGACGTAAGTCGCCCGCTCAGGAATGGAGCATTCAACGGCGACCACTCGCATGTCCCTTGTCCCCCTGTCAAGGGGGAGAAGGTGGCCGGAGGCCGGATGAGGGGGTGGGCCGGGAGTTAATGTGATGAACCAGAAAACAGTTTATTCTTCCCCCTCACCCTAGCCCTCTCCCCCCGAGGAAAACTTGCGAAGTTGGCAAACTGACTGCGGGGGAGAGGGGACATTCGCAAGACCAGCGACTGCCGTATACAGGCGGCTAGTGCCTTGCCGCTCACTGTCGCCGTAGCATTTGACCTAGGACCATTCGCACGATTCGACGTATGCTGTAAGGCTCCACTGATAGACAGGACCAGAATCCCTCAAACTTGCATGGAAGCACTCAAACAATGGCGTCGCCTCTACGCAAACTGACTCGCATCGCGTTTGTGTGTATGACGCCGGAAGTTGATAGCCACGAGCATCAAGGCGTCGAACTTCCGTCCTATGGAATCCATCGCATCCTTGCCGCTGTCGTGGCAGACCAGGAACTCTCGTCAGCCGAAACGCGGCTCTTTGATCTCGAGCGTGATGATGTCGACGGTTACGTCGATGCTCTGGCAGCATTCGAACCTCAACTTATTGGAGTCTCCCTGTTCGTCTGGTCAGCAAAGTGTCTGATCGAAGTCTCGCGACGAGTTCGCCAAAGACTGCCCGATTGCACCATCGTTTTCGGCGGACCATCCGCGCGGCCTTCGGTACTGGATCTCGAACCGTACCAGCGAGCGATTGACTATGTCGATGCCGTGGTCTCGCGAGAAGGCGAACAGGCGATCTGCGAGATTGGTCGAGCCCTCCAGAATTCCGGTTCGACACTTGATCGGTTTACAGTGTTATCCCAAGTCACCGGGCTGGAACTACCAACGCCGCTCGGATGGAAGTTTAGCGGCGTACGTCCGAAGCTGGCAAACCTGGATGTCATCGCCTCGCCCTATCAAATGGGACTGATGAGTTACGGTGCCGTTGGCTATCTGGAGACATTTCGCGGCTGTCCGATGTCCTGCACATTCTGCGAATGGGGCGCGCCGGATATCGCGCAGGGTGCATTTTCAGAAGACTATATCACCGCCGAACTCGAAGGACTCGCCGCCCATAACGCACCGGCCGTGTTTAACGTCGATGCGGGTTTGAACCTGAATGCTCAGGCATTTCGCAATCTTGTCGCAGCGGAAAAGAAAGTTGGATTTCTGAAGCAGAGCGGCCTGTGGTGCGAAATCTATCCATCGAAAATCAACGAGACCCACATCGAATTCTTATCGCAATGCGGGCCGTCGTATCTTGGAGTCGGACTGCAGTCGTTCAATCCCGAACTGCTGAAACGCATGCAGCGGCCTTACGGTCGCGAGAAATTCGGACCGGCGATTGAGCAGCTTTCCAAAGTCGCCGCCAACATCGAAGTGCAGATCATTTTTGGACTGCCGACGGATACATGGGACGGCTTTCTGGAAACACTCAACTACGCCTTGAGTCTGCCGGTGACCGTGCGGGTCTATCACTGTCTTGTATTACCTGATGCATTGTTGACACGTGGCAAAGCGGAATGGCAGATGAAGTTCGATCCTTACACGCTGTCAATGCAGTCGTGCGTCGGCTGGACCGAAACAGAACTTCTCGACATGCGTGCGATGTTGAGTCGTGAAACAATTCGCTGCGGTGGAACCTCTGGTGAGTATTGGTGGTCGTTTCCACCGTCGTCCAAGCGGCAACAGATTCCAAATCTATCGCGGTTGCAGTTTTCTCCGGCTCTGAACGACGGAGAACGGAAGAGTGCCTGACGATGCCATGATGACCCCAAAACGCAGCGGCAATCGAATCGCGTTGCTCGCCTTGTATCCGACGCCTGATCCCGCCATGCCGGAGATGATTTCCAATCACGGCCTGCGCATGATCGAAGCAACATTGCGAGCGGCAGCAATCAACGATCTTGATCTGCACATGTTTGATCTGCACGATGCGACCGTGGATGAACTCGTCGATGTGCTGATTCAGCTTGATCCGGACATCATCGGATTTTCGTCGTATTTGTGGTCGTTTCCACTTTTCGCTGAAGTCGCCACGCAGCTTCATCGCCAAGATCCAACTCAATTGATCGTGTTCGGCGGCCCCTCGGCGCGGCCAAGTATGTTCGATCAGCCGCCCTTTCGAAACATACGCGACGCCGTTGATGTGTTGATTGTCAATGAGGGCGAATTGACGTTTTTGGAAATTGTCAAAGCACCCGATCGTCGTCGCGATTCACTTGGATCAATTCGCGGTATAGCTCAATGGTGTGGAGACACCTGGCGTGAAACTCAAACACGGCCTTTGGCGGATTTGAATCAACTCCCGTCACCGTATGTCATGGGCCTTGTCCCACCAGGCGGCCTTGGCGTTCTGCAGACCTATCGCGGCTGCCCGTATACGTGTTCATTTTGCGAATGGGGCGCGATGGAATCGCCCAAACGGGTTCGATCGTCGGACAATCTCGCGGAAGAATTTCTCGCGATGGCAGCGAATCAGGTCACTGGAGCATTGCTGGTCGATGCTGGTTTGAATCTGAATTCGCGGGCGTTTGATCAACTGGAAATCGCCGCCGATCAGACCGGTTTCTTTCAAAATCGCAAACTGATCTGCGAAGTTTATCCTGCGAAAGTGACCGATCAGCATATCCGATTTCTCTCCAGCGTCGGCCAGCCTCTTGTGGGTGTCGGCCTGCAATCATTTGATAACGAAGTCCTGGCCCATGTGGAACGATCGTTCGACGAAGAACGCTTCGAGTTCAACATGCAGCGACTCACAGATGTCGCTCGCGTCGCCATCGAAATTATCATGGGTTTACCTGGTGACAGCCCGGAACAGTTCCGCCGCAGTTTCCACCGTGCCCGTTCATTTCCCTGCGCATTGCGAGTCTACCACTGCTGCGTGCTTCCTTCTGCATTGATGGTCCGTTCGCCGCCGGAACACGCCATAAAATATGACCCCGTGACACTCAAAATGCGATCATGCCTCGGCTGGACTGAAGAAGCGATGCGGCAAGAATGCGAATTTCTGAATCAACAGACACGAAGCGACAGTGGACAAATTGGGGACTACTTCTGGGTGTTTTCCAGTCCGCAGGATCAATCCGTCAAAATCACTCAAAGTGCCACAGCGTAAATTCCACGGTGAGGAAAGAATTGGTAAGACTAAGCATCCACGCACAAATGATCGAGCATAATTCGTTTAACGGCGAGCCGTAGGTGTACGGCAAATTACAAGTACACGGGTGTTTTTTCGGCCCCACTGGCCCTGTGCCAGTGAACCGCAGGTTTGGAAACTAAGCAGGAGCGGCACGAACGCAACAGGTCTGCCCCGACTGGCTTTACGCCAGTGGAACAGAGGTTTGACAACTGCGATGAACGACAACGCACAGCCTCTTTTTCATTCCCGCTAATTGAACTTCGCTTCTTATGATGACAGGACGATTATGATGACAGGACGATAAGAAACACAAATTGCGATTCATCGTCCTGTCAACAATCGTCCTGTCAAACGTTGATAAAGAGACCGTTTTAATCAATGATCGGTGCCACCTTAAGCACCAGCGTTTAACTCGTTAAAATGCGGGGCGTTGCCGACGCGGTTAAATGATGAAACTTATGCTTGGGTGCTTAGTCTTGCCTGACGTAGTCTTGCCCTCCTTCACCATAAAGCAAGCGTTGGCAGGACTATGGCGGGGGCAAATGATCTATTTCCTTGAAGTTCATTTTCCGTGAGAATCCGCTTGTGATCCCGCAGTGTGGTCATTTGACGGCACTCCGGCAGGATGCGCCGTGCATCGCTCGGAACGCGGTGACTCCTTTGACGCAAAGCGACACCAGACCTGAAACTATGCCGCCGCAACTTCTCGGACAACCGAAACCATTCTTCACACTGCTCGACATCGACGCGGCTGATGTTGGCCTGCATGTGTCGGCAATCGCGGAACTACGCGCGGGCTCGATCACGGGCATTATCGTGCGCAATGTCTACAGTGCTGAGGTTATGAATGCCGTTGTCGATCGCCTTGAGCGTCACGAGCCTCCATTTTTGAAGACGTGGTTTCCAGAGAAGTTCAAGTCCTGGTTCTATGGCCAGAATCTGAATCTGATGCAGACCGACGCTGCCGCTTACTTCAATGACGCAGAAACGTTTCATCAACAGATGCAGGAACTTTTCCCGGCTTCGATCGGACTTGAAAACCATCTCATGAAACTACTTTCGCGGCTCGATGAAAATCGACCATACCGAGCTGCGCCGGGGCCGGAGCCGGACCAGAAATACATGATGACCACATTTCGCGGCCATGGCGAAGGCGGTTACATCCCGCCACACTGCGACAATGAACAAAGCCATCGACCGGCGTACGAACATCTCGCCACGCTGGTTTCAGAACACATGTATTCCATGGTACTGCTGATTGGAAAACCGAACGAAGGCGGATTGCTGGAAGTCTTCGATTACCGCGTTGAACCACAGGATTCGCGTTTGATGAGTGATGACTCCATTGCTGACAAACCGGACATCAAACAACTCTCCTCAGTCGCCTTTCCTCTCAACGCGGGCGACATGATCATTGTCGATTCCGGCCGCTATCTGCATCGAGTCACCCCGGTCGTCGGCGACAAAATTCGCTGGGTCGCATGCAGTTTCATGGCCCACGCCCGCGAACGAAACGCAGTATATTGCTGGGGATGAGGCGAAGAGATCTCAAATTTCAAAATTTAAATACAGATTCTAAAATCAAAAATGTCTCCACAACTACCTGTCTACTTTGATCGCCTTATCGACGCCTGGGAAAACGGCTATTCGGGGCGTTGCGCACATCTGGGGCATTGGGACTTTGCTCCGGAACCGGATCAAACTGACCCGGAATCCGAAGGCTTTAGAATTGCTCAGCAGCGACTTGATGACGTGATGATCGAGATGGCAATGGTCCGATCGGCACAGTCGGTCCTGGACATCGGCTGCGGATTCGGCGGACTGATCGAGTGCCTCGATTCGCAGTTCTCAGACATGAACCTGACAGGCATCAACATCGACCCTCGACAATTGGATATTTGTCAGCGACTGCGTTCAAAGTCGCAAAACTCCATCCGCTGGCAGGAAGCCGACGCCTGCGAATTGCCTTTCGCCGACAACTCGTTCGATCGTGTGTTCTGTGTCGAAGCCATATTTCATTTCTCTTCACGCCGCACGTTTATCGCGGAAGTTCGTCGAGTGCTCAAACCCGGCGGCCGATTCGCCGCTTCGGATATCCGACTGACGGATTCGGCAGTAACCTCCAGCACTCCTCGCTTCATGATTCGGGCACTGCTCAATGATGGCTATGGCCCATGGCCCGATCCGTGGTCCACCAATGGAACGGTGATGTCGATCTGTCAGGAACTTGGGTTTATGGATCTTCGACTGATGGACGCCACTGAAAACACATTGCCCATCTACGACTACATCGTTTCAAAGAAACACAACGATGACCACGATCCGGGCGACTCCGCCGCTCGATCAGCCATGGTACTCCGCTGGCTACATCAGAACGGCGGACTAAGGTATGAGTATTTAAGTGCAGTGAAACCATGACAATTGTAATCGCAATCTGTGGCACGATGGGAAGCGGCAAAACAACGGCCGTCGAAAACATTGCCGCTGCGCTGCCGGATTGCGTAACGCTGCACGAAGATGATTACAATAAGACGACAGACCGATCGCTGGACGACATTGACAACTGGTGGAATCGCGGCGCAAACGTTGGCGAATTTGATTTGTCCGCATTAATCAGCCATTTGGTGTTCGTGTGCCCAAATTCTGTCATGTCAAATCCCGCAGCGATAGAACATCAGCGGACTGACGTCCCCCGCTCGCCTCGCTTAGCAGGACGTGGCAAAGGTCAGATCGTGCTGCTCGAAACCCACTTCGGTCGGCTGCATCCTGAACTCAATTCGTGGATCGATTTTCAGTGCTGGATCGACGTTCCGGCAGATATTGCCGTTGCACGAAAGATCGCACAACTCAGCAACCAAATGCAAACCAGCCAATCTGACGAGTTTGGGCATGATGGTCTGCGTTGGATAGAGAACTTCTGCAAAGGCTATCTTGGGACGACTCGTAAACTATTTGAAATGCAGCGACAACAAGTCCGCGATTTGTCAGATCTGTCGATCGATGGACAGGCGACACCTTTGGACGTCTGCACGGAGTTTCTTCAGCGTTTACCACAGGAATACAAGCCGGAGTAGATGAAAAGCGTCTCGTGCATGTGAGCCGCAAGGCGCTAGTTCCAATCGCGGGGACGTAAGGCCAGCGGGGGATGTTAATCCGCCGATTTATTGCAAATGACGCGAAACTCAGAGTACTTACTTATCCGCTCGCAAGTCAGATTCCTTAAGTTCACACCAAAGTAGCAGGCACTCTCCGTGTGCCGTCCGCCAGTGCATGTGTTTTAAATAGCTGCGGCACTTTTGGAAAGTGCCTGCTACATTTACCCGCGGCTAGCGCCCTGCGGCTCACGTTTCAAAAAGGCATATCGAAATGACAAGCATCCCGAAACCTCGACTTGAATCCATCGCGGGGCGACTTCCCAAGCGAGTCGTCATCGTTGGCCACAATGAATCGGCATGGATGGCGGCGGCCTATCTTGGCCGACACTTCGCAAAATTGGATTGCAAATTCACCGTTGTCTCCAGCGGACAGTCACGGGGCGAGTTTCCAGGGGAGTCCTCACTTCCGTCGCTGCGTGGGTTACTGAGCAATCTGCAAATCGACGAACATCAAATGATGCAGCAGACTCAGGGCACGTATCACTTAGCAACGCAGTTTTCGGACTGGGTCCAAACCGAACGCGATTTCTGGAAACCGCTGGCCGCCACTGCACATCGCTCAGCGGGATTGTCGCTATTCGAGGCGTGGTTTGCGGAGCGATCCGCCGGTCGTCTGCTTCGACCATTCCATTCGTATTCGCTGAATTGGGGCGCATCTTTAGCGGGGAAAAGTCCGTATGGATTCTCGGGGCCGTCCTTGAGTTCCCAGTCCGGTGCCTACGCATTTCATCTTGACGGCAATGACTTCGCGGCATGGCTGCGACAGATCGCGCTGGCTGCCGGAGTGGAAGAGATCACAAGTGATATCGCATCATTGGCTTCCAACGGTCGTGGCGGAGTGGCTCAACTTCGACTGACGACAGGTTCTGCCGTAGCCGGTGATTTCTTCATCGACTGTACGGGAGGCGAGGCGAGATTAATGCGGGCCGTTACCACAGATGCGTATGAGTCCTGGAACGATCGATTGCTCTGTGACCGCAGGATTGCTGTTCGCCTGCCGAGCCGCCGCCAGGTCCCGCCGTTCTCTCGCATCACGGCACTTGAAGCGGGATGGTCGTGGCAGTTTCATCTGGCAAAGTCGATCGACGTCGGCTACAGCTTTGCGTCGCAGTTCGTGACAGACGAAGTTGCATGGCAGCAACTGCGTGAGTCGTTGCTGATGGACGGCATTCCCGCTGTCGATGACATCACTCCCACGTTTTCTGCGTCTCCTTGCGGTCGTCAGACGAAATTCTGGCGTGACAACGTGTTGACTCTTGGAACCGCTGCCTGCCAAATGGATGCACTCGTCTGTGCCGGTCGACACTTGAGTCTGCTTGGAATTGAAATGTTCATGGAGCTGTTTCCTGAGCGATCTGTTAACAAGGCGAGTGTCGATTACTACAACGAACGGATGGCCCTTGCCGTCGATGAGATCCGCGATTTTGCGCAGCTCCATTACTCGCTCAGCAAACGCACGGATTCGCCTTTCTGGCGTGCGGCGACCAATGTACCAGCCTCCGCGAATATCAAGCAACGGTTGGCTTTGTATGATGCCTGCGCCACCGTTGGGCCACTCGCTCCGGAAGCCTTTGCAGAATTCGAATATCAACACTTGCTCGCAGGCTGCGGTCGTCTGCCTTCAAAGCCGACGGTCAATTCCCGATCGGCCGATCCGGCGATGATTCAGCAGGGTCTGCGATCACTTCTCAAATCGAACGAGGCTGCTTTGAAAGATCTTCCGTTGCATGAAGAGCTGCTCGACTGGATCCACACGCCTCAGAGTGGACAGCAAAAATCGGCTTAGGATCGTTAAAACAAACTCACTTACTTTTGTGAGCGGGCAAGGCGCTAGCAAGGGGTTGAATTCATCATAACCCGCTGCGTCAGCGAGGGATGGTTCGCGAAACACGTAGGCCATTTTATCCCTCACTGACGTTTGGGGTGTGAAAACCCATTAAATCAACAGACCGCTAGCCGCCGGTAAACTGCAGTTGATCTAACCGGCGGCTAGCGTCTTGCCGCTCACCTATTCATCAAGCAATCGTAATGTCCACTGATTACCTGATCATCGAACCCTTCCTTCACGATGCTTTGCAGGCGCGAACTCTGCAAGCAGCGTTTGACCTGGGAGTCATCGATCGAGTTGAAGCGCGTGAAGTGGTCGTGCAGTCTCAGTTGTTCCGAAATCTTGCCTGTGACGCGGCTGGTGCTCAGTTTTTGATTGACGTGCTGACGAAGGCTGGCGTGCTGAGCGTTGCGAAGGCGACGGCTGAAGACCCCGACGCAAAAAATCATGGCACTGACGTCCCCCGCTCACCCGAGGTTTCTCTAACAGCAGCTTTCAAAGCGGCGTTGAAGTACCGCGACCTTTTGCAAACGAAGCTCCAGTTTTCGGAACTCGTTGCCCCGGATTTTTTTGCCCGCTTGCCGCAACTGCTGAGTTCCTACGAAGAATTCATGTCTACGTCGATGCTGTTTGAGCTGTTCGACTACAGTCGTTGTTATGAAGTCACGCCGGAGAATTGTCTTCGAACGTCGCGCTGGATGCAGTTGACGTCGATGTTAACTCGCTACGAGGCCCCGGTGTGCTGCGATCATTTTCCGTTTGCCGAACATCGCCGCATGTTGGATCTGGGCGGAAACAGCGGGGAGTTTGCAGTCCAGGTTTGCCGCCGAAATTCGGCACTGCACGCCACCGTCGCGGATTTGCCAGTCGTCTGTCATGTGGGAGCTCGACACGTTGCTCCATTCGCGGAAGCGCCACGCATCCAGTTTCAGCCGCTGCATTTTATCGAAGACGATTTTCCGAACGGACACGATTTGATCACCTTCAAATCTGTGCTCCACGACTGGCCCGATGCTCTGGTTGAGGTGCTCATCAGAAAGTGCTTCGATGCCTTGCCAGCCAATGGTCGCCTGATGATTTTTGAGCGACAATTCTGGGACATCAGCCTGCACTCGATGCCGTATGGTTTACTGCCGGTACTGCTGTTCTTTCGATCTTACCGTCGGCCGGAGTTCTACACCGCACTGCTTTCTGCAGCGGGATTCTCCAGCATCAGCGTCACTACGGTGCAGCTTGAGGTTCCGTTCATGATCATCTCTGCCCAAGCGAGCGGCAGATAATGCAGGTGCCTAGCGCTCGATGATTCGGCTGCCGCGTGCTGGCGGAAGGTCTGCGCTGAGGTAGGTCCTCCTTGCCGAGGAGGACTTTCGCTGAAAGGCGAACCCAGGGGCGGACGTCCGCTCAACGCCGTCGCGTTGCCCTGTAAGTTACGGTGATCTGGCTGGGATCTGTTGGGGGCCATCCAATGTCAAAAAAGAGGCATGACCTTTGATCTCATTCGCGCGGAACCTGCATTTTCTTAAGAAGGAACCGAATCAAGCATATTCATTGAAACGGTTCATGCCACCTTTCAAGACTCCAAGGAAGCCAAAGTTCCGGCGGAGCTACATATCTATTCGGACGCCGGCCATGGATTTGGATTCAGGCCTGCTGCCACGAATGCTGCCGGTGATTACCCTATGCGGCTTCGCGAATGGCTGGTTGATAGTGGATGACTTTAAGCTGCGGCTTGCTGGTTTGCAGACCTCCTGCGAACTGAAATACGAATCGCCAGTGCATCGCAAGGCCGCTGAGCACTGCGATGTGCCACAGTTCGTGCGGGCCCATAATGCCGTGGATGATAGTCGGTCCGTGAAACAGCAGCACGATCGCACCGAGTGTGTAGGACGCGCCGGCGAATACTGCGGGCTTGATGAAAGTCCATCCAAGTCGCCGCCACAGCACAATGGCGGTGGCGAGACTTCCCCAGCCACAGAGTAGAAAGATCGAGACACCAACAGCGTCTGAGATCCATGCGTGAAAGATCATCCTGAATAGAATTCCGATCACAGCGATGGTCCAGATTCCAACCAAGGCGATCCATCGTGCGCGACCGGTGAACAGAATCGCGTGTATGGGAGTCATGCTGCCTGCGATCAACAGAAAGATTCCAGCGACATCAGCCCGCAGGAGAAAATCACGAGTTGGCCCAGGCCATGTCAGGTGATACGCGCTGCTGAGGATCAGCAGTAAAACCGACGAAACCGCCATCACCACCAGACTGGACGTTCTGACCCAATCACCACGGCCGCGTCGAATCAGCAAGATGGCCATGACTGCAAAAACCAACGCACCCAGCATATGGCTGATGGCACTCATTGGCTCCCGGCAAAAGGGCAATGGAAAAGCGGCGATATCATCAATGAAAGCGCGGTCCATTTTTTGTCGTCTCTTCCCTTACGTCATAAAGTACGTCAGCCTTTCCTGGCTGACTTATTCTACTGCGTGTCAGGCTGGAAAGCCTGACGTACTTTTCAGTCCGTAACGCAGAACTTTAGCGAATCAGCCTCAGTTCACCAACGCCGAAACACTGCTCAGCGCGAGCGTTTTTTGATCAATGTGACTGTTTGAAATCTTAAATCTGAAATTTTCGATTTTATTCACATCTTCAGACGGCGGCCGACCTTTGCAAATGCCTCAACGGCTCGTTCAAGCTGCGGGCGGGTGTGAGCCGCTGACATCTGAGTGCGAATGCGAGCCTCACCTTTGGGCACGACCGGAAACGAAAAGCCTACGACATAAATTCCTTCCTGCAACAATTCGTCGGCCATCTTGGTGGCCAGTGCGGCATCGCCAACCATGACGGGCGCGATGGGATGCTCGCCCGGCAGAATTCGAAATCCGTTTTCGGTCATCGCCGAACGGAAGTACGCGGTGTTCTCACGCAATTGTTTTCGAAGCTGATCAGATTCGCTCAACAGTTCCAGTGTTCGAACTGAAGCTGCTGCGATCGGCGGAGCCAGCGTATTAGAGAACAGATACGGACGTGATCGCTGACGGAGCAGATCAATCAGTGGTTTGCGGCCACTTGTATATCCGCCGCTCGCACCACCAAGTGCTTTGCCGAGCGTACCAGTGATGATGTCGATGCGATCAGAAACACCAAAGTGTTCGGGTGTACCGCGACCGTTCGGTCCCATAAAGCCAACGGCGTGCGAATCATCGACCATCACAATCGCGTTGTATTTGTCCGCCAGTTGGCAAATGTCGGGGAGATTTGCGAGATAACCATCCATCGAAAAAACACCGTCGGTCGCGATCATCCTAAACCGACAACTCGCCGCAGCCTGAAGTTGTTCTTCCAGATTGGACATATCATTATTGCGATATCGAAACCGCTGCGCTTTGCAGAGACGTACTCCGTCGATGATGCTGGCATGATTCAGTTGATCGGAAATGATGGCATCCTGATCGCTCAGCAGAGTCTCAAACAAGCCTCCATTCGCATCGAAACATGATCCGTAAAGAATCGTATCGTCGGTGCCAAGGAAGCTGCTGAGTTTTTGTTCCAGCGTCTTATGAATCGTCTGAGTCCCGCAGATAAATCGTACCGACGCCATCCCGTAGCCCCAGCGGTCGAGCGCTTCATGGGCGGCTTTGATAATTTCCGGATGATCAGCCAGACCCAGATAATTGTTCGCGCACAGATTCAGAACTTCGCGTTGATCCTGAAGTCGGATATTCGTATGCTGGGGAGAATCAATAGTGCGTTCTGCTTTGAACAATCCCTGATCGCGAATGGATTGTAATTCTGCTGCGGCATGTTCAAGAAATGACGTCATGGTCAGGTCCGAGTGCTGGAATTGTCGATATGATCGTTACAGCTCATACTTTAGGAAAATCGCGGTCGCTCGCTACTCAACAGCGAAAACAGTCTATCATGCCACGAAGCCAGCCGAATCATCACGCCCATTCCCCCGACTCGTCCGCAAATCTGCTAAAGTCTCAGGAGGAACGTTGCGAGACGTGAATGAGTCGCCGTACGATGCCGATAACTTGTTGCAGATGCCGATCTTGTGTGATAGCTCGCCGTTTGGCTCTGGCCTTACAGAGTTTCAGGGTTTTGACTTCACCGAGTTTAAAGGCAGAACTGCTGTCGGTATACCAAGCCGCCCTTGTCCAGATCTGAGACACGCGACATGTCAAAAAAACAATTGCTAGCCCTGGCTTTTCTCGCTGCGATTCCAGCGACTGGGCTATTGATCAAGATGCTGTTTAGCCTTGGCTATCTGCTGGCAGACCAATCCAGCGCCGGGGCTGTGGTTTGGATTATTTTCATCGTTTGCCTGCTGGGCAGCGTATTCTTTGCCGCGTTGCCACTTTTGCTATGGCTGTATTATCCGGCCGCCGGATTTGAAGGCGCTGTGGCGACTGCCGGAGCGGGCGCATCAAATCCAGCCGCAGCTCGTGGAGGAAAAGCTCCAACGATTGGCGACGATGTTGATAACGATGATGCTGAATACGAAGAAGACGGCGAATCTGACTACGAAGAAATGGAAGATGAAGCCGCTGCGGACGATGGTGAGGCGTACTTCGAAGAAGATGCCATGGAAGAAGACGACGACAATTTCGACGGCGGCTTTGACGACGATGACGACGACAAAAAACGATAGTCGGGCGACTTACGTCGCTCCGCTCGCTCGTGGTCTGTCCATGTTGAGTTTCCTGGTGGCGCTGACCAATTGGCCGCGGTCCCGAAAAGTACGTCAGGCTTTTCAGCCTGACATGAAGCAAACCAAGTCAGCCTGGAAAGGCCGACCTACTTTATTTCGGGACGATTCCTGGTGACGCGTTCAACTCGCGACTGCTACGACCTTCCCGGATACTGGGATCTGGCATTCAGCGACGAAACCATTCCGGAAGCGGACTTTCTGGAAGCTGTCGCAAAGCAGTTTGGTACGCGACCGGCAAAGTCTGTTCTGGAGCTCGGTTGTGGTGGCGGACGACAGACTCTGGAAATGTCGAAACGCGGATTTTCCGTCACGGCAATCGACCTCAATCCTGCCTGTGTCGATTGGACTCAACGACGTCTGAAACGCAGCGACTTATCTGCCCGCGTCGTGTGTGGAGACATGGCTGACTTCCAGCTTTCCGCACGCGTTGATCTCGCTCACTGTTTGGTGAATACGTTCCGACACCTCATTAGCGAACAGTCAGCTCAGGATCATTTGCGGTGTGTTGCAGCAGCGTTGAAGCCGGAAGGAATTTACGTTCTTGGCTTTCACTTGCTGCCACCGGATGCTGCGGAGATTGATTGTGAACGCTGGACGATTCAGCATCGAAAAACTCGCGTCACAACCACCATTCGAGTGCTCGATTTCAGTCGGCAAACCCGTGTTGAAACGGTTCGATTCAGCCTGAAAGTCACGATGCCAACTCGCATCATTCGAACCTCAACCGACCATCGTCTCCGGATCTATCGCGCTGACCAGTTTCGCAAACTGCTGCGTGCGGTGCCTGAGTTTGAATTGCTTGGCGTCTACGACTTTTGCTACGACCTGTCCGAACCACTTCGTTTGAACGACGAGCTTGGCGACGCCGTGTTTGTGCTGCGAAAGAAGAATGCGATCCCAAAACGTTCGTCAGGCTTTCCAGCCTGACACGAAGAAGTTCATGTCAGCCTGGAAAGGCTGACGTACTTTCTTTCAAGCCTGCTCCTACGGTGACAACCGCTGACGAATCCACGTATTGTCGTCTTGACGCAGGTATTCAAAGCGATCGTGAAGGCGACTCGGTTGGCCTTGCCAGAATTCTATCCGTTCAGGAACGATGCGATATCCGCCCCAGAACGAAGGCAGCGGAACTTCACCATTGGAAAATTTCTGTTTCAGTTCCGCAAGCTTCATCTCCAAAAAACTGCGAGATGTGATCACGGCGCTTTGTTGTGAAACCCACGCTCCCAACTGACTGCCTCGTGGTCGAGATGCGAAATACTTCATGGACTCCATCACGGAAACTTTTTCCGCAACACCTTCAATCTCCAGTTGACGCTGCAAAGGCAACCATTGAAACAGCAGCGACACTCGAGCGTTTTGGGCAATGTGTTTTGCCTTCCGGCTTTCCTGATTCGTAAAGAAAACAAACCCGTCGGTGTCGTAAGATTTCAGCAGCACAGTTCGTTGCGTCGGCTGGCCACGGTCATCGACTGTCGCAACGACCATCGCGTTCGGTTCCAGCAGTTCAGCCTTCACGGCAGCTTGGTACCATTCTTCGAATTGCAGAAACGGACTTGTTGAAAGGCTGCTCTCGTCGATAGGAGGCGCGCTGTATTCTCGGCGTTGGTCGTGCATGGGTCGGACGCGGGTTCTGGTGGGAATGGAAACATACGGAATGGGAACGCAGTGAAGTGCAGGCGAGTTAAATGTACCTTACTCGGTCAGGAACGAGGCTGATATTCGTCGCGCGCGGTAAAAGATGAGGCGCTCGATAGTCTTACGACTGTCGGCCACCTTCTCCCTCTTGCAAGGGGAAAAGACATGCCGCCGACCGCCGTTCAAGCCATCCATTCACAGCGCGCAGGTTATTGTAGTTGATCAGACTCCCGCGTCCAGAACGGCGGCCATGGCGAACCACAAGGGCGGACGTCCACTCAACGGCGACGGGTTGCCCTGCAATCAACGAAGGTCTGGTCGCAGGTTGCAGCAAGCTGCAAAGTCCTTTCCGGCAGAAAGGACCTACATAAGACAGTCCTTTCCGGCAGAAAGGACCTACATAAGACAGTCCTTTCCGGCAGAAAGGACCTACATAAGACAGTCCTTTCCGGCAGAAAGGACCTACA
>Ga0335398_10002377_pt1 | contig 29931 bp, 30 predicted proteins | sample BON03_FD_205742 | JGI IMG/M metagenome (GOLD analysis project Ga0335398, IMG submission 205742) | Freshwater microbial communities from Lake Bonney liftoff mats and glacier meltwater in Antarctica - BON-03 (spades assembly) (version 2) | ecosystem: Environmental > Aquatic > Freshwater > Ice >... | reverse complement strand
TGCGCCACCGGGCAAGCCAAAGACCGTGTCCACCCCGAGCAGCTCGAGTGAACGGATTAGTGCTTGCGCCCCGGTTAGGGTCTCGGTTGCCATGGTGTCCTTTTCAATTCAATAATTAGCCGCAGTATGCGCCCTGGGAAGCTGAGTGAGTCAGCTTCGCAAATTTAGCTAGCACACCGCTGGTATAGCGCGGTGGCAATGGCTGCCAGTCTTTACGACGATCAGCCAGCTCTTCTTCGCTGACGAGTAAATCAAGCGAACGAGCAGCAATGTCGACTCGAATCAAGTCTCCATTGCGAACCAGAGCAATTGGTCCACCTTCGGTGGTCTCTGGAGAAACGTGGCCGATACACAGTCCGGTTGTGCCGCCTGAAAATCTGCCGTCCGTCAATAGTAGGACATCTTTGCCCAATCCCGCACCCTTGATTGCTGCAGTGAAGGCAAGCATCTCACGCATACCTGGTCCACCCTTGGGTCCTTCGTACCGAATCACCACTGCATCGCCAGACATGATCTCGCCATTATTCAGAGCATCTATAGCCGCTCCTTCGCGATCAAAGACGCGTGCCGGACCCTCAAAAGTAGCCAACTCAAAACCTGCGGTCTTCACGACCGCACCATCTGGTGCCATCGAGCCGTGCAGAACATTGATCCCGCCGCGCTTGCTCATTGGGTTATTCATAGCCCGAATGATTTTTCCATCTGGATCCGGTGGGGAAATTTCCGCTAAGTTTTCGGCCAAGGTCTTGCCGGTCACGGTCATGACATCTCCGTGCATAAGCCCAGCATCGAGAAGTGCCTTCATAAGTACCGGAACGCCACCGACACGATCAACATCGTTCATCACGTATTGTCCGAACGGCTTTAGGTCGCCTAAGTGAGGAACCTTGTCAGCAATGCGGTTGAAGTCTGCAAGCTGAAGGTCAACTTCTGCCTCGCGAGCTATAGCTAGTAGATGGAGAACAGCATTTGTCGAACCACCGAAAGCCATCAAAACCGCAATCGCATTCTCAAAAGCCGGCTTGGTCATGATCTGACGGGCTGTGATTCCCTTGTCTATCAAGTTCACCACCGCCTCGCCGGAACGGTGAGCCCAAATGTCGCGTCTGCGATCCGCAGATGGTGGAGCAGCCGATCCAGGAAGGCTCATGCCGAGCGCTTCACCGATGGAGGCCATTGTGTTAGCTGTGTACATACCGCCACAAGCGCCTTCTCCCGGGCAGATTGCGCGTTCAATCCGACCGAGGTCCTCCTCGCTCATTTTGCCGGCCTTGCAGGCACCAACGGCTTCGAAAGCATCGATGATTGTTACCTGCTTCTCGGTGCCGTCGGTTAGCTTCACCCAACCTGGGGCGATTGTGCCGGCGTACAGAAATACAGATGCAAGATCCAGTCTTGCGGCTGCCATTAGCATTCCGGGCAGCGACTTGTCACAGCCGGCAAGTAGCACTGAGCCGTCCATCCGTTCAGCCTGCATTACAGTCTCGACAGAGTCTGCAATTACCTCTCGGGACACGAGTGAAAAGTGCATGCCCTCGTGACCCATTGAGATTCCGTCCGAAACTGAAATCGTTCCAAACTCCATGGGCCAGCCGTTTGCCTGGCGAACGCCAACTTTGACGGCATCCGCAAGACGATCTAGAGACAAGTTGCAAGGAGTCACTTCGTTCCAAGAGGAGGCAACGCCGATTTGAGGCTTAACCCAGTCGTCGTCACCCATACCGACGGCTCGGAGCATCCCGCGGGCAGGTGCGCGCTCAATTCCATCGGTTACATCATGGCTTCTTGGCTTCATGTGATTGGTCATGAGTTAATCTTACGTTTTATATCGCGATACTCTGGTCGTGTGGAAAATCTAGACACAACAAAGATCCCGACCGGTCTGGCGCTTTATAACCGAGCCGCGCACCGCGCCAGCAAAGAAGTGATCTACTCCTATTCGACCTCTTTCGGCATGGCTACCAGGGTCCTAAACAAAGGTTTACGCGACCACGTCGAGAACATTTACGCGCTGGTGCGGGTGGCCGACGAAATTGTTGATGGCTGTGCTGCTCAGGCTTCCGCGGAATCAGATGGTTTTGACCCGGGCGTGCTGCTAACTGAATTTGAAAACGAAACATACCTAGCGTTGACACGCGGCTTCAGCACGAACCTGGTGATACATGCGTTTGCTCTCACCGCCAGGGAAGTTGGAATCAAAAAAGACATCATTGAACCTTTCTTTTTCTCGATGAGGCAAGATTTGACCGAAACGATTCACGATCAAAAGTCTTTCCAGGTTTATGTATACGGCAGCGCCGAGGTTGTCGGCTTGATGTGCCTGGCGGCATTTGTCCATGGCAGGGACTACACCGAAGAGCAAAAACTGCTCCTGGTCAAAGGCGCTCGTGCTCTTGGGGCAGCCTTTCAGAAGGTGAACTTCCTAAGAGATCTTGCCGCCGACTTTGACAAACTTGGGCGAAGCTATTTTCCGGATGTCGCCATAAAGACCTTCGACGAGGAAACCAAAAACAGGCTGGTCCAAGACATCGAAAATGATTTGCAAATTTCAGCACTGTCGCTGCCGCTATTGGAATCATCCGCAAGAAAAGCAGTAACGGCAGCTCAGTTTTTATTTCAGGAACTCAACGACAAAATATCTAAAACCCCCGCCGAGGAACTAATTCGGACCCGTATCTCTGTTAACAACTTACGGAAGCTATTCGTGCTTGCCAAAGCCCTATTAGGAGTTAAACCTTGAGTAATAAAACTGCCGTCGTCGTTGGTGGAGGAATCGCCGGTCTTGCAAGCGCAGCACTTCTAGCCAAGGCAGGAATGAAAGTTCAGCTTTTCGAGGCGAACGCGACCCTCGGCGGTCGAGCCGACGTATGGGAGAAGGACGGCTTCCGCTTTGACATGGGTCCTAGCTGGTACTTGATGCCGGATGCCTTTGAGCAGTTCTTCAAGCTAATGGGAACCTCGGCCAAGGAGCAGTTAGATCTAGTGAGACTAAACCCGGCTTACCAAACCCGAAACGAGGGCTTGGGCGATGCACTCTTAATGCCGGACAACGTCGAAGGTATAAAGGAGCTCTTTGAATCAATCGAAACTGGGGCCGGCGAAGGCCTTCAGAGATACCTAGACAGCGCAGAGGATGCCTACGACCTTTCGATCAAGCACTTTTTGTACACAAACTTCCAAGATGCTAGAAGCTTCGTACAGCCAGAGGTAATTGCGAAACTTGGCCGATTCATGAAGCTACTACTAAAGCCGCTCTATTCATTTTCCGGGGAATACGTCAAAGACGATCGCCTCAAGAAAATGCTGAACTTTCCAGCCGTCTTTTTAGGTGCTTCCCCCTACGACACACCGAGCATGTATCACCTAATGACACACGTCGACATGAACCAGGGGGTCTTTTACCCGCAGGGTGGGCTCCACAGCGTCATTGAGGCGATTGCCAGGCTTGCCAAGCAATACGGCGTCGAAATTCACACCAGTTCGCCGGTTACAAAGATCTTGACCGACGGAAACAAGGCAGTTGGTCTTCAAGTCGGTTCCTCTGAGTATTTGGCAGATGTCGTTGTCGCGAGCGCCGACCTGCATCATGTCGAGACTAAATTGCTTGAGAAAAAGCACCAGACTTACCCGCAAAAATTCTGGGACAAGAAAATTCCAGGGCCTTCGGCGATGCTCATCTATTTGGGAGTCAAAGGCGAAATAACTCAGCTTGACCACCACACGCTTTTGTATACCAAGGACTGGGGCACTAATTTCTCCGAGGTGTTTAGGAGGGCTGATGGAAAGAGTCACGTACCGTCACCGGCATCGCTATACATCTGTAACCCTTCTAAGTCAGATGCATCAGTTGCCCCAGATGGGCACGAGAACCTTTTCGTACTAGTACCGATTGCCCCAGACCCCGTTATCGGCCGAGGTGGCATTGAGCGAAGTGGTGATGAGGACTTTGAGGCTGCTGCCGACAAGATAATTGATCAGATAGCAGATTGGTGTGACATCCCAGACCTTCACGACCGCATCGTGGTTAGGCGCACCATGGGGCCAGGCAACTTCGAGTCGGAACTAAACGCCTGGAGCGGTACCGCACTTGGTATGGCTCACACTTTGACCCAGAGCGCATTCTTTAGGCCAAAAAACTACTCCAAGAAACTGAAGAACCTTTTCTACACCGGTCACAACACCATTCCAGGCATCGGCCTGCCGATGTGCCTTATTGGTGCTGAGTTGGTTTATAAGCACCTGACAAACGATCGCAGTTCTGGGCCAATTCAAAAAGAGCTAACCGAGGTTCAAAGGTGGAAAGGCATTAGTTGATTGATGCCCTAACGCCTTTTGCTTACCTGGCGGCACTTGTTTTATCGATAATCGGGCTTTATCTTCTTGACCGACGTCACAAGTTAGCATTCTCTTCATCCCCTAAGGCTGCAGTTCTCTCCATCGCAATTGCAGTTGCTCTGTTCTTGGTTTGGGATCTTGTCGGGATAGGCCTTGGGATATTTTTCCGCGGTGACGCCCCTCATCTTTCTGGATTACTACTAGCGCCAGAACTGCCGCTTGAGGAGCTCTTTTTCCTAATCGTGCTGAGCTATAACTCGCTGCTTGTCTACTTAGGCTTTGCAAGGTGGCTGAAAAAATGACCTACCTTTTGCTGACCTTAACCGTCATGGCCCTTGTGGCGATCTACGCATTCTTGATGCGCCACTGGTTGGTTGCCAAACCTCTAGTGGGAACTGCTGCCGTAATGCTGACACTCACTGCTATTTTTGACAACGTGATAATTGGAACAGGTATTGTCGCCTATGACGCGGAGAAGATATCGGGTATCAAGATAGGCGTTGCTCCCATCGAAGACTTCGCATACACAGTGCTTGCGATCGTTATGGTTCCATCGCTGTTCAATTTTTTCAGGACTAAATTGTGAAACTAGTTTCCAGGCTGGTGGTTTCTTCAAGGCCGATTTCCTGGATAAACACTGCCTTCCCGTTCGCAGTTGCGTATTTTCTTAGCACCGGAAACATCGATATAACCTTGATTATTGGCGCTTTTTTCTTTCTTATCCCTTACAACCTATTGATGTATGGGGTCAACGATGTTTTCGACTATGAGTCTGACCTCACGAACCCTAGGAAAGGTGGGCTAGAAGGCGCTCTTCTGGAGCCCAAATATCACGCAGCAACCCTCTGGATCTCAACCAGCCTTGCTGCACCGTTTGTGATTTATCTTCTTGTGGTCGGCAGCCTCTTTTCTGGGGCATTGTTGCTTTTCGTTATTTTCGCAGTGGTGGCCTACTCGGCCAAGCACTTGCGCTTCAAAGAGATTCCGGTTCTAGACTCTTTCACATCCGCCCTGCACTTTATTGGGCCCATGCTCTTTGGGCTTGCGCTTGCCGGGACAAGTCTCGTGGGCGAAGTTGTGGTGATGGCAACAATTGCATTCTTTCTCTGGGGTATGGCCTCCCACGCCTTTGGAGCGGTTCAAGACATAAGGGCCGATAAGGACGCGAACATCGCGTCAATCGCCACTTTTTTTGGAGCCGGGTTGACGGTGAAGCTAGCATTCGGAGCTTACTTATTGGCGGCTCTAATGCTGCTGGGGTTTCCGGGGAGATTTCAGTTTGCGGCCATAGCCGCTCTCCCGTACTTATTTGTCACTGCAAGAGAGTTCGGAATCACTGATGAGACCTGTGAAACTGCCAACAGAGGGTGGAAGAGGTTTATCTGGCTGAACTTTTTTGCGGGCGCGATTATCTCGTCACTCTTGATTGGCCCCAGCTAAATAGCCCTCCAGCTAATTAGATGCGATCTTGAGAAACTCGGCGCACATAGCTTGCAGCTGAGAACTGAACTGGGCCTGCGTATTCGGTAGTGCTTGTGGCTCGCAGCACACTCCCCCAGATACTTAGCACTGGATTCGGCGATCTCAGCACCATCGAGTTTTTCGTGACGATAGCCAAGTAAAGATGCTTGCTGTTTCCAAAGCTTTCCGTGACCAACAGACCTCCCGACCAAAGCGTGAGCAACCTCGTGAAGCAGCACCTGATGAATTTGATCTAGATCTGCAGTCGCAACAAAATGCTTGCTCAAAGTGATTCGCTTTTTTGAGTAGTCACACTGACCGGCTCTTCTAATTGCCCGATCGAAGCCAAAAGAGTAATTGATAACTCCGTGAGCCTGGAATAGGTCATGCGCCATCTGTTCAACCTGGGCTTTGGTGACTGACGAATCGCTTTTTTCTAGAGAGGTCATGCTTTTAGGGTTAGCCCTCGCATAGCTCGCTGATGCGCCTGACAGCCTCGGTAATCCTCGGTTTAGAACTTGCAAAATTGAACCGGATAAAGCCCTTAAAGTCATCGTGTGGGCTGTGATCGGGACCTGCGTTCACGGACACCTTCGCCTCGCTCAAAATAGTGCTTGCCAGATCAGAAATTCGATACGCCTCGAGGTCGATCCACGCCAAATAAGTGGCTTCCATCTGGAACATCTTTGCCCTTGGAAGCCTGGTGGCAACTTCGTGGCGCAAGTGCTCTAGGTTGTCCTGCAAAATGTTTACCGTTTCATCGAGCCAAGGAGTCCCGGATTCGTAGGCAGCAACCATCGCGTGCGCACCGAGAATCGAAGAGCGCCACTGCATTGCATCTGGAAGCCTTGAAAGTTTCTTTCTTACCTGATCGGACTGGGTTATTAAAAAGCCCGCCTTTAGTCCAGCAGTGTTCCAAGCCTTCGAACTGGAAGTGATGGTCACCCCTGTTTCTATGGCGTGCTGTCCAAGAGACAAATAGGGAGTGAATGGGCCCCAGCTAAGCGGAGCGTGAATTTCATCAGAAATCACCAGTGCGTCAAACTCCTGAGCCATCAGGGCAATCTCGGTTAGCTCCTGAGCCGAATGAATGCGGCCCACGGGGTTTTGCGGTGAGCAGAGTAGGTACACCTTCACACCGTTTTCAAACTGCTCTCGAATAGCGGCTAAGTCCAATTTCCAAGTGTCGCCGTCTAGCTGCAGAGGCGCATCTACCGGCTCACATTGTGCTTCCTTTAGCCACCCGAAGAATGCCGCATACACGGGAGAATTTATAAGCACCTTGTCGCCCGGCGTGGTAACTGCCTTCAGGATTTCAACCGCGGCCACGCCCACATCGGTGGCCAGCTTTATGCCGCCGGGCTCTATTTTCCAGCCCCAACGGTTGAGGGCGAACGCCTCGAATGCTGGACCAATCTCAGGAAATGGGCCCTGATAGCCAAGGTCAGAATTAGCAACCATTTGACTGAGTCGATCTCGAATCGGCTTTGCGACATCGAAGTCCATTTCCGCCACGTGCATCGGCAGAACTTCTTCTGGAAACCTTCGCCACTTAGAGCTTGATCGATTGGCAAAATTAGTAAAACTATTTGGGTCTTGCATGCTTCGATTATGCCCTAGAAGCCAAACAGCAAGTAACCCGCAATGAAAAACATCACGAGCGCAATCAGCGAATCAAGAATGCGCCAGAACTTCATCGATGCCGTGAGAGGCGCCAAGAGTCTCGCGAAGTAACCCAGGCCAAAGAACCACGCAAAGCTTCCAATGCTGGCACCCAACCAAAACCACCACCTGTCATTTACAAACTGATTGCCAATTGATCCAAGCAAAATAACGGTGTCTATGTACACGTGAGGATTCAAAAACGTAAGCGCTGCCGCAGTCCCGATTGCCTTGGCCAAGTTCGATTTTACTTGCCCGCTTGATTCCAGGGTGCTGGGACTAATTGCCCTTCGAATTGAGCTAATTCCAAACCAGATCAGATAGGCAGCTCCACCGAAGCGCAGAACTACCAATAACCAAGGAACAGATTCGATAACCGCCCCCAGGCCCAAGATTCCAGCGCCTATTAAAAGCGCATCGGCGACCGCGCAAAAAAGGACAACAGCGAAAATATTTTGCCGCTTCAGCCCCTGTCTCAGAACGAAAGCATTCTGCGCTCCGATGGCAATAATCAAGGCCAAGCCGCTGGAAAAACCGGTAGTGATTGCTAGCACGGGACCCTAACTGAGAATTCGACCTGACAGAAAATTGGAAATAAAGCCTCATCAAAGCCTATTGAACAATTACATGAATCTAGAAACCGGAACCGCGGCCCCAGAATTTACTCTTATCAATCAAGATGGTCAAAACGTCTCTCTTTCTGACCACATGGGTAAGAACGTAATTATCTATTTCTACCCGGCAGCCTCGACACCGGGCTGCACGGTTCAAGCCTGCGATTTTAGAGACAACATCAACTCACTCAAGGCTCTCGGTTACGTGGTGCTTGGCATCTCTCCTGACAAGCAGAGCAAGCTAAAAACATTTCAAGAAAAACAAAGCCTGAACTTCGACCTTCTTTCCGATGCGGACAGCTTCGTTCAAAAGGCCTACGGCGCCTTTGGCGCGAAGCAAATGTACGGCAAGGAATATATGGGCACGATTCGCTCAACTTTTGTGGTTGACCCGGCGGGCAAGATTAGCCACGCCTTCTATAAGGTCAAGACAACCGGCCATGTCGCATTCCTGAGGGAGCAGTTAGGCCTTTAGCCACGAAGCGGAAGCAAAACCCCGATCGCAATAAAAACGCCTCCGAAAACTCGGTTGAAATTCTTGCCTGCTCGAACCAACAGCGGCTTTATTCGGTCTGCCAATGAGGCCACGGTGAATTCATAAGCGAATTCGATCACGATAAAAGTCATGGCCATCAGCAAAAACTGTGTGAATAGCGATTCTCGCGGGTTCACAAACTGCGGCAGAAATGCAACGAAAAACAGGATGCCCTTTGGGTTGCTTACTGCTGAAATCAACCCTTGACCGAACAGCGTTCTAAACCTGCCATTGTCAGTGTTTTTGGACCGTGAAATATTGATCGGTTCGGACCTGATCAGTTGAATACCCAGCCAAACCAAGTACGCTCCGCCGAGCCACTTCATGATCACCAACAGTCCTGCCCAAGTCGCCAGCAATGCCCCAATACCAAACATTGAAAGCCCGATAATTAAACCGAACCCGAGGGAACCTCCAGTTATTGTCGCAAGAGTCTTTTTGGTTCCGTGCAAGGCGCCGTGAGTAAGGGCCAAAATCCCGTTTGGCCCTGGCGTTAGTGATAGTCCGATTGCCGCCAGTGCGTAGAGAGACCAGGTTTGCCACGTCATGTCTAAATAGTGCCAGAAAAGCTAGCTAATTACTGATTCATCTTTCCTGGAAATGGAGGTAACAAGACTGTCGGACTTTTTGGTGGGCAGACCCGCCACGATCACAAGGGCGGAACCAATGATTACCAGGTTCTTCACAATGTACTGACCCTCGAGAGTTAGACCAAAAGGAATAACCGTGAAGCAGACCTCTGGAAGTAACACAAGTGGCAAGAAGGTTCCAGGCATCTGAAACGCCAGAAGCACTATGCCGGCTCGCGTTAGTGCCGGAACCAAGAAAGCCACTCCGATTGCAATCTCCCATAGCCCAAGAAGGGGAACAATAATTTCTGGTGTCAGCCAGTAAATGGTTGCCGCCACCAAGTCATAAGCCGGCGACAATTCGCCGATCATCTTTAGGGCACCAAACCATATGAAAATGATTCCAATGGCATACCTGAGAAACGGAACACCAATCTTGGAAGAGAACTGGATCATGTATTTGTCGAACTGGCTTTCCAGCTTTGTGACGAATTCTTTGATTATCATTTGGCTCCCTGTAGACGCTCGAAATTACTAATGTGTAACTAGATCTGAACTGCCAAGCGTCTTTGCCGGCAAGTTACATCAACAACACGGATGCGGCCATACCAATTCCCATGTCTGCCAAAATGCCCCCGGTAGTGTTCCTTGGAACATTAATCTCTAGAAGTAGAGTGCTAAAGGCACGCAAACAGCAGGTGGACACATACCCAAACTCAGTTTTGAGCGCCGAGCCTTACGGTTATTTGCGGCCAAGAATCTTGCAACAACGGAGAAGTTAGATCACTAAGGCGAAGCTTTTGGTTGCCCGCCTCGTCAAAATTATCCGACGACAACCAAGTCTCAATCGCAGACCTAGCCTGCGGCCATTCGGAGTCCAAAATTGAAAACCAGGCTGTGTCACGACTGTGACCTTTGACAATTGTGGCTTGCCGGAAAACTCCTTCAAAAGATAGGCCTAATCTCGCGGCCGCTCTAATGGATGGTGCGTTGAGCGCGTTGCACTTCCATTCGAGGCGCCTATAACCAAGATCAAATGCATTTTTCATCATCAAGTACATGGCCTCGGTAGCAATGGGCTTTCGCTGCATCAATGGTGAGAATGTTAACCAGCCAATCTCGATTGACGAGGCCTTTGGGTCAACCCGAAGGTGCGAGGAAATGCCGATTGCCTTATTTGTCTGATTGTCGATGATTGCGTAAAAAACGGGGTCTTGCTGTCCTTGGATATGCTTCACCCAAGCCGAAAATTCATCCGCAGACTGGAAGGGGCCCTGAGGCAAGTAGGTCCAAAGTGAGTCGGATGCGTCAAGGCTAAATGCCTCAAAGAGATCGACGGCGTGAGCCTCGGCCCTAAGTTGTTCTAACCTGCAAAGAGATCCGGAAATTACCAGGCCTCCGTCCGGAAGCTCGGGCTTGGCCGCTTGATCCACCTCGATACCAATTGGATCACCGCTTGCATTCGGTACTGAATTTATTAGCACTAGCTAAGACTAAGGCTCACGCTTCGACAGAGGTAGCGTCCGCTGCGACTTCCCTCTGCGCACTTAGCCTCAGATTCTGCCTAGGGCAGATCGACCCGATCTGCATTCATGACCTTTACCCAAGCAGCCACAAAGTCGGCAACAAACCTCTCAGTCGAATCGTCCTGCGCGTAAACCTCGGCATACGCACGCAGTACTGAGTTGGATCCAAATACCAAATCCACCCTGCTGGCGGTGAACTTCACCTGACCGTTGTTGCGGTCGCGCATGTTGTATGAGTTATAGCCGCTTGGCTCCCAAACATAGGTCATGTCGGTTAGGTTCACGAAGAAGTCAGCAGTTAACTGACCCTCCCGCTCGGTCAGAACACCTTGCTTAGTGCCGGCGTGGTTTGCACCAATTGCTCGCAAGCCACCAATCAGGGCAGTCATTTCCGGAGCCGTCAGCCTCATCAGCTGGGCCCTGTCGAGCATCAGCTCTTCGGGACTCACGATGTAGTCCTTCTTAACCCAGTTTCTAAAAGCGTCATGAATTGGTTCAAGTGGCGCAAAAGACTCTGCGTCGGTCCACTCTGATGTAGCGTCTCCGCGACCAGGGGCAAACGGAACTTCAACTTCGTGACCGGCGGCTTTAGCTGCCATCTCAACACCTAAGTTGCCTGCCAAAACAATCACGTCAGCTACGCTTACGTTGCTAGATTCTGCGATCGGCTCAAGAACTGAGAGCACGCGCTCTAGACGCTTTGGCTCGTTGCCCTCCCAAGAGCGCTGCGGCTCCAGGCGGATTCTTGCACCGTTCGCACCACCGCGCAGGTCGCTTCCGCGGAAGGTTCTTGCTGAATCCCAAGCGGTTGAGACCATGTCTTCTGCCGATAGGCCGGCAGCGGCAATCTTTGCTTTGAGCTCCTTTACGTCATAGTCCTTGTTTCCCGCAGGAACTGGATCCTGCCAGATAAGGTCTTCGGCTGGAACATCGGGCCCGAAGTAGCGACCCTTCGGTCCCATGTCACGGTGAGTGAGCTTGAACCATGCTCTTGCAAACACCTCGGACAGTTGATCGGGGTTCTCATAGAAGTTCTTTGAAATTTCGCGATATATCGGATCCTTGATCATTGCCATATCGGCATCGGTCATGACCGGGTTGTGGTGAATGGTTGGATCCTCAACATCAACTGGCTTGTCTTCCTCCTTGATGTTGATCGGTTCCCACTGCTTAGCACCGGCAGGGCTCTTGACGTTCTCCCACTCGTAGGTGAACAAAAGGTAGAAGTACTCGTTATCCCACCTAGTTGGGTTTGTTGTCCAAGCCCCTTCGAGACCGGAAGACACTGTTTGGTTGCCAACACCGCGGGTGGTGTGGTTCATCCACCCAAGACCAGCCTCGTGGAGACCAGCGGCCTCCGGAGTCGCCTCTAAGTTTTCGGCCCTTCCAGCTCCATGCATCTTGCCAACGGTGTGACCACCCGCGGTGAGCGCAACGGTTTCTTCATCATTCATGGCCATTCGGGCAAAAGTCTCGCGGACATGCTGGGCGGTCTTCAGCGGGTCTGGGTTTCCATTGACACCCTCTGGGTTCACATAGATCAAACCCATCTGAACTGCAGCCAGAGGGTTTTCCATGGTTGAGGCATCATCAACGTTCTCGTAGCGACTTTCGGAGGGCTCCAGCCACTCTTTTTCACTTCCCCAGTAGATGTCGGTTTCTGGGTGCCAAATATCTGCTCTTCCAAAACCAAAACCGAAGGTCTTCAAGCCAAATGACTCGTAGGCAATGTTTCCAGCAAGGATCATCAGATCGGCCCAAGAAACCCTGTTGCCATATTTCTTCTTTACTGGCCAAAGCAATCTTCTGGCCTTGTCGAGGTTGACGTTATCTGGCCAGGAGTTCAGTGGCGCAAATCTCTGGTTTCCGGTGCCGCCGCCGCCTCGACCATCAGCGGTTCTATAGGATCCAGCAGCGTGCCAGGCCATGCGAATCATCAACCCGCCGTAATGCCCCCAGTCCGCTGGCCACCAAGACTGGCTGTCTTTCAGGAGGGCATCCAAGTCTTGCTTGAGAGCATCAACATCTAGCTTCTTGAGCTCTTCCTGGTAATCAAAGTTTTTGCCAAGTGGATTGGTCTTTGAATCGTGCTGGTGCAGGATGTCAAGGTTTAGCGCATTTGGCCACCAGTCCATCTTGCCTGTTGCTGCAGTGGTCTGGGATCCGTGCACTATTGGGCAGGTGCCTTGGTTTTCCATGCTGACTATCTCCTGTGGTTTCACGACCAAGTAAATTTGAATCGAGTGAGGTAAGCCTAACTAGTTCATTCACCATTGACACTAAGTGCTTATTAGTCAGGCGGCTTAGCTGCGCGAATAGGAGGGTTGAAGATGGACTTTAGTGATGCGCCCCCGGACTTGAACCGGGAACCTACTGATTAGTCTCGTCATGCAAAGACCACGCATATTCACTAGGGGCATGCTTGGGCTCTATGTTGCCAATGTAAACAAGACTTAATTAGCTTTGACCTGTATTAGATCTAGCCAGAACCAACTCGCGCCGGCTTCTCAGTAAAGCCAAGCCCAGGAGTAGTAGAAACGCAGCTAGGCCCATGCTCATGGTGGTCAAGATGCCCGCGACTGGATTTCTGAGCACTATCACCGTCAGCAGTAACGGACTAAAAGCAACCACAATTTTTGAAAACATCATTATGTATCCCTGACGTTCACCAAACTGCTCGGGCCCAAAAAACAAAAGCGGAAGTGTTCCGCGAATAAATGGGTCGAGCCCAACGGCAATGCCCTGCAAAATAACGAATGGAATCAGCGCATCCACGCCAAAGACCAAAACCAATACAACACCGAGCGGGTGAGCAAGCATTGCCAGCCCCGCAACGCGCATCGGGGTCATCATTTTTCCCAGGGCAACTAGCAGCACTCTGGCCAACACTTGAGATGGTCCAAGGATTGCAGCTGCGAAAAGTGCCGCCCCGATAGAGGCGCCAAGTTCAGTTAACAAAAAAGGCAAGATCGTGTTAACCGAGGCAACCATAAAACCTTCTAGGGCAAACATCACCGCAAAGACTACGATCAGCAGGTCGATACGAATACGCCTTTTGTTACCGGCCGGAGTTTCGGGCGAAGGATCTGCAGCAGGTCTCGGCTCTAGTCGAGGAATTGTTAGGTTTAGCGGCAGCGAAATTAGCAAGTGTGCAAAGGCCCAAACCATCACTGCCCACTGCCAACTAAAATTTTCGGTCACCCAAGCATTTAGGGGCCAGGAAATGGTCGAGGAGAGGCCGACGAATACCGTGATTCCGGCGATAATCTTGTTCGACTCGTCACCAAAAAAAGTAACTACGGTTGCAAATGCAGCGTCATAGTTGCCCATCGCAGCTCCGATGCCAATGAGCACCCAGGCAACAAAAAGCATCTGCACTGAGGTGCTTGCCGCCAAGGTGCTAAGACCCAGAATAAAAGCGATACTTCCAAAAGGAAGAACACGCCTTCCCCCTAGCCGATCAATCGCCTTGCCAACACGGGGACCCAAAAAGGCCGCTACTAAAAGGGCGACAGTGAAGGCCCAAAAAAAGGTTTCAGTGGCTATTCCAAGAGACTCTGATATCGGCACGGCCATCATTGCCGGGAGATAGAAACCCGAACTCCAACCGATGAATTGAGAAACTCCAAGTCGAGCAGTCAAGCGTGAGCTGGGTTTCAATTAGATTCCAATTCTTGTGCGTTGGCAACTAGACGTGGTTGGGTTGGTTGCCCGAGAGTTTTGCTATTGGTTGCTGTTCGCTCGTAGCTAAATCATAAGACAGAATAAAAAAATTCACTTGGAATTCAAGGAGTGCAGGGAGTTTTTACGGGTGCATCCCCAGGGCTTACAGCGTTTGCGCCTCGTTCCAATGCGACAGTTGCTGGCAATAGCAACACCTCGGCTCAGAGCATTGGACTTGGGGGGCCTGAAACCACAGCCCGGCCAATTTAGAAACCTCTCATGATTTTCCCAGAGTTCGTCGTTATGCCCAATTAGAGTTGTGAACAAAATTCATTATCGAAAGAGGAAAAAATAATGAAGCCAGAAACAAAACTTGGCAAGCAGCTGCAAACATTCAACAGATTTGCTGGGCTGTTTCACCTGATTCAGGCCGTTGTGCTGTTCTTCATCTTGAACAGCGAGACGAAGATTCCAGTTATCACAAGGTTCTTCACCGATACCCCGGAGGGCATCCGCCCAATGAGCGAGACCCTCTTCGAATTTCCAATTGCCTTGATTGCTCCGATCTTCCTGTTGCTGTCAGCAATCGCGCACCTGCTCATCTCCGCTCCGTTCTACATCCAGCGCTATGAGCAAAACATTGCCAAGGGCATCAATCCGCCGCGCTGGTGGGAATACTCAATCAGCTCCTCACTTATGCTGGTCGTGCTACTGATGCTGGGTGGCCTCATAGAGATTTCAGCAATAGTGTTCATCTTCACGCTGAACTTCATCATGAATCTGATGGGTCTAGTGATGGAAAAGTACAACCAACTGACCGAAAAGGTGAGCTGGTTGCCATTCAACATCGGAGTTGTAGCCGGAATTGTTCCTTGGATAATGGGTGGGCTTTACTTCTGGGTCTCCACCAACAACATTGCGGACGCTATCCCCGTCTATGCGCAGTTTGGTTTCCTGCTTACCTTTATCTTCTTCAACACCTTCGCCATCAACATGTTCTTGCAATACAAGAAGGTTGGAAAGTGGAAGGACTACCCATACGGCGAAAAGGCCTACATAGTTTTGAGCCTGGTATCAAAGTCAGTACTTGGTTGGGTAATCGTGCTCGGAACACTGGGGCTTTAGCTCACAAGCTAAATTCAAGGTCTTGTTCAGTTCGCGGAGTTGGTAAGCAATTTTGATTAGGTGGTTGGCTGGGTAAGCATTCCTTGCCCAACCGGCTGCCTTAGCAACCTGACCAATGCTCCTATCGTGACTAGCGCTAGCACGGGCAGAAGAATCTGAACCGCAAGGATTATGTTTTGGTATTGCTGATCCCATTCTGTTTCAGATATGTGGCGAGAGTAAATTCCCCAGAAGGCCCACACCAACACCAGAGAGTATCCTGGCGAGGAATTCACCAGTGCCGTGGCTGAGCCGATAAGCACTGCAACCACCAATATCACCACTGTCCAAGCTTCAGCTGACAAGCCAAAGCCTTCCTCAAAACCCAACTGGACCAACAGCGAAGAGATGTTGGCGATGGTTGCAACAGTCACCCAACCGAAGTAGATGGCGAACGGGAGCCTAACTGAGAGGGTGCTGGCGAAGTCAGTTCGCTTTGCCGTGGTTATCTGGTTAATCTTGAAAAGCGTAAACAACAACAGCGCAAGAATTAGCGCCGAGAGCCAAAGCAGCTCTAAGCGCCAAGCAATGATCCAAGAGCCATTTAGTAAGTTGGTGAGAATAAACCGGGGTGTGATGCCTCTGATGACTGGAGTATTAGCTGCCAGCTGAGTAAAGCTATAGACAGCAAGCCCCAGGTAGATCAAACCCCAGATTCCGAAGGTGAAATCTATTGGCGCAAACAAGGTGTCGTATCTTCTAGACACCTCGCCGACTGAAAGCCCGCCAAGTGGAAGGGCTGTGGCAACCCCATTCATGACCAGCACGAACCCAAAGCTCGCTAGGGAAAAAATGCGTTGCGGCAAATACGAGGCCATGCTCTTGAGTAAACCACAGCTGAGCTTGGTTATCCATCGCCTTTAAAGCCCGCTGTGCTTCCAATTCAAACGTTTTGGTTATGAGCGGACTTCTATGGCCGAATGTGCCGGAGAGCAAAAACCCCTGTAATTCAGAGATTTGTCTGCTTTTTCTTGGTGCGCCCCCCCGGACTTGAACCGGGAACCCACTGATTAAGAGTCAGTTGCTCTGCCAATTGAGCTAGAGGCGCATCAGCGCAAAAGCATACCACCAAGCGACTGAAGTTATCCAAGGGATTGATGGATACTCGGTATCTAATTTTGATGTGCCAAGATAACCGAGTGCCCATTGAACTAATTTTGGCGGTAGCTACCTTTGGCTTTGTGACCTCGGTAACCCCGGGGCCTAACAACACCATCTTGTTCGCCACGGGAGTCAATTACGGCGTGAAAAAAGCCTTACCGTTTTTGTTCGGAATCATGCTTGGCCTGACCGTAATTCTTGCAGCAATTGGATTGGGACTTGGGGTTGTCTTTATTACTATCCCCGGCCTTTATCAGATCCTCAAATATCTGGGCTTTGCATACATTCTTTTCTTGGGTTATTCGATTATTCGATCTGGCTACAAGCCCATTGATGAGAACAGCAAGCTGTTTGGCCTGTTCGAAGCGGCTTTTTTCCAATTTGTGAATCCAAAGGTTTGGGTTGTCATGCCTAGCTTTATGGCTTCGTTTATACCTATTGGCTCCTCACTGGGAGAAACAATTGGCCTGGTTGCCGTCTTTCTCGCACTCACCTTTCCCGGAGCGCTGGCATGGGCGGTGTTTGGGGGTCTCCTAAAGAATTTCATGGCCGATCCTAAAAAACGCCTCGTTTTCAACTGGGTGGCTGGGCTGTTGCTAGTGGCCAGCATGGTCCCGGTTTTGTTTATGAGCTAGCTCCGGCTTGACTGAAAACGCTATCGGCGAACTAGTCGTCGCCGACATGACAAATTCCGCTAGCCTGTCAATAGCTAGGAGAGTTTTATGGCTAAAGAAGTGTCTCGCTTGGAACCAGGCGACAAAGTGCCCTTATTCTCGTTGACGAATCAGAACAACGAGTCAGTCACCTCCCAAGAGCTCCTTGCCACTCCAACAATTTTCTTCTTTTTTCCTGCCGCGGGAAGTCCTGGTTGCACGAAAGAGGCAGTTGACTTCCAGGATTACTTAGAGGACTTTGCCGCCCAAGGATATCAAGTGGTGGGCATCTCTCCGGACAGCGTCAGTCGCCTAAAAGAGTTTTCGCTGTCTCACGATTTGAGTTTCCAGTTGCTCTCGGACCCGGATTTGGCGGCCCACCGATCCTTCGGCGCTTACGGACAAAAGACTCTCTATGGAAGGGTCTACACCGGTATTCTGCGCTCAACGATTGTCACGGATGAAAAAGGCAAAATCAACCAGGCGCTTTACAACGTCAAAGCCACCGGCCACACCAACATGCTGAAAAAGCGCCTGGGCATTTAGTCTTTCCTAAAAAGCGCTCGAACCGGCTTTGAGAACATTGCGAAGAAAACTAACGCCGCTGGTAGCAGCAACCCGAAGCCGAGAATGGCAAGGCCATATTCGCCTCCGAAGCTTGCCACTCCAATTGAAACAATCAAAAGCTGCATTACAAATGAGGGCGTGTAGGCCCAGCGCTGGAGTCTAAACATTCCGATAGCGACGTTTGAAAGAAACAATGCAGCGCCCAAAACGATGCCGGTTAGAAATAGTGCACTCACCAGTGAGAGAACGTTTCCCTGTAAAATTGACCACGCGGACCAGAGGGCAATTAGCCATAGCACAACCGACTGGATGGCGGTAATTAATACTGCTAATAGCAAAATTTTAGGCTTTTTAGACAATTGGGTCTTGATTTCTCGAGTCGGCTGTGAAACTATTTTGGGAGTTGCAAGAAGGACTCTACCTTCAAATCGGCTCAAAATTCGACCTTAGGAATAACAGAACAATATGGATATGGTTTGGTTAAATAAGGCCCGTTGTCTCAATGCAGACCCAGAGCTATTCTTCCCCGTTGGAAACACAGGACCTGCTTTAGAGCAGATAGAGCAGGCAAAAACCATCTGCCGTCAATGCGATGTTTCGGCTCAGTGCCTTGAATATGCAATCAAAGAAAACCAAGACACGGGTGTGTGGGGTGGTCTATCCGAAGACGAGCGCAGATCTTTGAAGCGCCGTTACGCAAGAGCCCGCCGCGCCGGCTAAACGGGTATTTCTAACACCACTCTGGTTCCGCCTCTTATCGGCGAAGTCCAATTGATTTTTCCGCGAAGCTCAGATTCCACAAGCGTCTTGACAATTTGAGTACCAAGTCCGGAGCCTAGTTTTCCCTCTGGGAGACCGACGCCATTGTCCTCGACTGTGATTCTTAGAATCTTCTTCTCACGCTCGGCAGTGACTTGAATCACCCCGGGGTTACCCTCGAGGCCGTGCTCCACAGCGTTTGAAACTATCTCGGTTAGAACTAGAGCTAGAGATGTGCTGCGCTCGGCTGGTAGCTCTCCGAAGCTGCCTTCAAACTCGGTTGTGACTTGAGTGTTGTTTGTCACAGCAGTTTCAGGAACCAGAGTCAAAATCCTCTTGAAAACTTGGTCGAAGCTCACGTCCTGGTCCACGCCCTCAGTCAAAACGTCGTGAACCACAGCAATAGCGCTGACTCGTCGCATGGCCTGAGCTAGCGACTCTTTGACCTCTTCGGACTTGGTCTGTCTGGACTGGATTCTAAGCAGGCTTGCGACTGTCTGGAGGTTATTTTTCACTCGGTGGTGGATCTCCCTGATAGTTGCGTCTTTGCTTATCAGTTCTCGGTCCCGAACTCGCAACTGGGTCACGTCTCGACAAAGAACAATGGCGCCGTTTCTTTTCCCGTCACTCATCAGAGGAACCGAGCGAAGCGATACGGTCTGGCCCTCAAAGTCGACGTCACTTCGCCAAGCGCCCTTGCCGGTCAAAATCAACGGCAGGCCCTCATCAACCTGGTTGAATCCAGTCGGTAGCGCTTTTACTGTCTCCGCTAGCAACCTGCCTTCAAGCTCACCATCGACTCCCGCGGCATTGAACACCGATAGCGCACTGGGGCTTGCAAACAAAACCCGACCGGCGGCATCTAGGCGAATTAGGCCGTCATTAGCCCTGGGGGCTCCTCGCTTGGGAGCACTGCCGGATTCTGCGGTTGGGTAGCAGCCCTCAGAAATCATCTTCAAGAGCTCTTCACCAACCGCAACGAAATTTAACTTTAATTTATTGGGCATTCGCGATTCGCCCAGGTTGGTGTGGCGAGTGATAATCGCAATCGGCATGGAATCTTTTGACTTATCCGGAGTAAAAACTGGGTAGGCCGAAACTCTGCTGGCATTGCCCTCAAATCGCTCAAGCTCGGAGCCAAATGCTGGCTCCTTCGTTGTCCAGGCCTGATTTATCTGCTTCGCCCAGTCACTCCTGGGTGAATTACCGATAATGTCTCGATAGAACAGAGTTGGCGCCGCAGCCGGGCGAGCGTGAGCGGAGGCCTCGAAGGTAGTCCGATTGGGAACCCAGAGCACCAAGTCAGAGAACGCAGCATCCGCTACGAGTTGCCAATCAGCCAGCACTGCACTGAGCCAGGATTCGCCTTGAAAGTCTTTGACAGCCACAGCTAACAAGTTTACCCGCCCTAGCTTGCATCCAATAGGTCGAGGCTTAGCAGTCTGATTGATTCACGGGCTTTAGAGTTTTTGGCACACAGACAAAGCGGTTGTGCTTTCAGTAAGGACAGATCCGCGGCGTGCGCATCTTCGGCGATGACGGCCCTAAGCTCGAGTCTCGCTAAGCGATGCATAGTGTCTCTTAGCTGCCGGTCCGGGTTTTTGCCGATTGTCGATGCCCGAACACGATTCGCAACCGGCCAAAACTCAAAGTCCGCGTTTCGACAGTCCCATAAAAACCTGTTCAATCCGACTGGGTCTGCAGCAAATAAACCAAGAGCAAAGTCCGCCTCGTCAATAATTGCTCGCGTTGAAGAGTTCCTAGAGATTTCGCTTCCCGAACTCACTAGGCCTTGCTCGAGCTCCGTGGAAACATCGATGACCACGACATCGAAATGCTCTCTCGAAAACTGGATGAGTGTCGCAATAGATTCGGTATCTAGCTCGGGCCAGCGGCTCGGTGCGTTTAGCCCGGTCAGCACTCGAAGGCTCTTCTTTCCGAACTGGATTTCTTCGGTCAGCCGTTGTAATTCATCAATATTTAGCCGTGAGGTTCGAGCGAGCCTCAGCAATGCGGTTATGCCAGGTCCGGGTTCTGTAAGACCAAGGCATGCGGCAACAGAGGGCCGATAGCTGTCCGCATCAATAATCAAAACCTTAAGATCCATGGAAGACAGTTCAAAACCGATGTTCACCGCAAGCGTGGTTTTGCCGCTACCGGCACTCCCCCAAACTGCTATTACCTTTGCTCGTCGAATTACCGGATCGGACAGCGAGACTTTTTCGACGTCTTCTTCATGGTCCTTTGGTGGCTGAGGTCTCAGGATGTCAACCAGGGTCATGGCAGTGGTAAAACATAGATTGGATACCCAGCGGCTACTGCCGCCAGCACCAAAGTGGACTGGTCCAGGTTGAGCAAGAGCTCAACATCGGGGGCATCCTCCGCGAACAAGCCATCGCCAAACTCAATCGCCAAAACCTCAGATACCGAAACAATCCTTTGGGGTACAAACCCGTCTTCGGTCTCAGTCACCTGCCAAACCGACACCACACTTCCGGCAACAATCGATTCGGCTGGCTTTAGGTTTGGGACGAATCGAATAGCCGTCTGATCCGGCCTTAGCCCTTTTCCGATTAGTCGCAACGGAATCAACTCCCCTTTACCGATTACAGCCGTCACGCTGAGACCATCGATGGGCGTGCTGGCGGTGACGTACGCCTCGCTCAGGGTTTCTAGATCTATTTCGGCGGTAACCATTTCGGCATCAGATACAAGGGTCCCGGTGGGAATTGTCGACGATGCCACCAAATAACTTGGAAGTGGCTTAATGGCGCTTGCGACCACGAGCCCGCCGATCACAAATGACGAACTGATTATCAACAACACCCAGTTCGCTGGTCTCGCTCTTAGTCTTTTTGGCATGCGGACTCCTTTGAAAGGAAGAGTGGCAAAGTTATCATTCGCCCGTTAAAGGTTTTCCACAGCCGACACCTCGATTAGTGTCACGACCGCAATGGGGCACCAGACAACCTTTCGTTCTACTGCAATTCGCAACCAGGGTCCGTGCTCACTTAGAAGCCATCCTTTTCTGACCTGGTTACGCAGGCTGAAATGCACCCGAACGGGGTTTCGTTGAGCTGCCAACAGATCACTCAAGGATTTTTGCTGCAGTTCTGGCAACGCATTTGCGGTAATCATGGCAACTGCATCGGTTGGAAATACCAAAAGCGCTTGATTCCCTGTTCCAGCAACAAAGTCGATACCCACCACTATGTTGCCAAGAAAAGACACTCCTCCTAAATGTTCGACTCGAATCACCCCAGCACGCTTGTTGTCCGTTTGCCCAGCTCTTAGGGCTTCAAATTCCGACTCGAGTTCACTGATGATATCCATGACGGGTTATCTTGCATTAGAACTTGGGGTTATCAAAAAGTTATCCACAAATCACGATATTTGTCTTCCATTTTTTTCAACTGGGGACAAGAATTCAGAAAAATATTTGATCGGGGGGTTCCATGAACTTGAAACAACCAAGCACTACTCAGGCAAGTCCTGCGAAGCTTTTTGCTGAAATTTCGACAGCCTACATTGAGATTCTCGCCGGAGTCAGACGCCCAGAGCAACTGTCTAGGTGGCTAAGCGACAAGGCCTACTACGACATCTCACAGCGATCAATGCGACGCGCTAGACAGCAGGCACTGGTTGGGCCTAGCACTCGCCCGACAATAATTTTCAGGCAAAGCAAAATCTTTCCAACCGACAAAGGCGCTTATCAAGGAGTAGTACTGCTAGAAATATCTTCCGTTCTTCGAGCCGTTTCCGTCAGGGCTGAAATGGTGCACGGTCGATTCCGGATTACCGAGATAGTACTTATCAGCTCTAGTTCTTGAAGAAGGAGCTGCCCTGACCGCCCTGTGGGGGCTTCGGGGGCGCCTGAGATGGCCGCTGAGGGTCTTTGGTTCCTCCATCGGCATTTGGATTAGCTTCCCTGCGAACATCGACCTTGCCCTGTTCTGTGGGAGCTGAATAGGTTAGCTGTGCTGGCTGCGGGGCCTGAACTTCTGGCAACGATTGCTTTATCTCAACGTTGAACAAGAACTGAACAGCCTCTTCCCTAATGCCGGCCATCATCTCCAAGAACATGGCGTAGCCCTCGCGCTGGTATTCAATCAAAGGATCGCGCTGAGCCATCGCGCGTAGCCCAATTCCCTCTTTCAAGTAATCCATCTCGTAGAGGTGGTCGCGCCACTTCCGGTCGATTACAGAAAGCATTACGCGACGTTCGAGCTCACGCATGATTTCCACGCCAACCTCATCGATCCTATTTTGATAAGCAATACGGGCATCGCTTAGTACTTCTTCGGTCAACCAGCCGGCTGTGATTTTACTTCGGGACCTGGCTTCTTGGAAGACTTCATCGACCTCGAGCGCTATGGGGTAAGTGACCTTGAGCTCGGCCCAAAGCGTCTCGAGATCCCAGTCTGCAGAGCTGGACTCCAGCCCTGCAGACTGAACGATTTGGGTTATTACTAAGTCGAGGAACTCCTGGAATGTCCCAGAAATGTCCTGACCCTGCAAGATCTGTCGGCGATCGGTATAGATCGCCTCACGCTGGCGGTTCATTACATCGTCATACTTCAAGATGTTCTTGCGGATTTCAGCGTTGCGCCCCTCGACCTGGGACTGAGCCGACATGATCGCCCTGGAAACCACCCCCGATTCGATAGCCGAATCGTCAGGCACTGAAGCTCGATTCATAAGTGCCGCTGCCGCACCGGAGTTGAATAGCCTCATCAGATCATCTGTCAACGAAAGGTAGAAACGCGATTCTCCCGGGTCACCTTGGCGACCGGAGCGACCTCGAAGCTGATTATCGATTCTCCTTGATTCGTGGCGCTCGGTGCCAAGCACATAGAGCCCACCAACTTCCAAAACTTTTGCCGCTTCGATGGCAACCTCTTTTTTGAGGCCGTCGAAAACTTCGTCCCATTTAGCTTCATACTCTTCCGGCTGCTCATCCAATGTCAACCCGATTTTGGCCATTTGTTGCACTGCCAAAAACTCTGCGTTACCGCCGAGCATGATGTCTGTTCCTCGCCCAGCCATGTTGGTGGCAACCGTAACAGCGCCGAAACGACCGGCCTGGGCGACAATTATTGCTTCGCGCGCATTGTTCTTTGCGTTTAGCACTTCGTGCTTCACGCCTCTTTTGGCCAAAAGCTTTGAAAGATACTCGCTCTTTTCGACGCTGGTGGTTCCAACCAGAACCGGCTGACCCTTTTCGTGGCGTTCGGCGATGTCTTCAACGACCATTCGGAATTTTACTTCTTCGTTTTTGTAGATCAGGTCAGATTGGTCTTTCCTGACCATCTTGCGGTTGGTTGGGATAGAAACCACACCAAGTTTGTATGTGGACATAAATTCAGCTGCTTCAGTCTCAGCAGTGCCGGTCATACCCGAGATATTGCTGTAGAGACGGAAGTAGTTCTGAAGTGTCACGGTGGCAAGAGTTTGATTCTCCGGCTTGATTGTCACGCCCTCTCTTGCCTCAATTGCCTGGTGCATGCCTTCGCTGTATCGACGCCCTGGCAAAATCCGGCCGGTATGCTCATCAACAATTTGAACTTCGCCGTTCACAACCACGTAGTCCTTGTCAAGCTTGAAAAGTTCCTTGGCCCGAATGGAGTTGTTTAGAAAAGAGATAAGCGGAGTGTTCGCCGTTTCATAGAGGTTGGTGATTCCTAGGTAATCTTCGACCTTGTCGATTCCGGATTCAAGAACACCAATGGTTCTTTTCTTCTCATCTACTTCGTAGTCCTCTTCGGCAATCAGGTCATTGGCGAGCTTTGCAAAAATACCAAACCAACGGTTCACATCGGCTGCTGCGGGTCCGGAAATAATCAATGGCGTCCGAGCCTCGTCGATCAGGATTGAGTCGACCTCGTCAACCACAGCGAAGAAGTGTCCTCGCTGAACAAGCTCTTGCTTGGAGTTAGCCATGTTGTCTCTTAGGTAATCAAAACCAAACTCGTTGTTTGTCCCATAGGTAATGTCACATTCGTACTGAGCCCTGCGCTCTTCGGGGTCCTGCCCGCTAATAATGCAGCCAGTACTCATGCCGAGCGCTCGGAAGATTCTTCCCATTAGTTCTGATTGATACTTGGCCAAGAAATCATTCACCGTGACCACGTGCACTCCGCGGCCCGGAATAGCGTTGAGGTAAGAGGCCAAGGTCGCTACAAGCGTCTTGCCTTCTCCGGTCTTCATCTCTGCAATATTCCCCAGGTGAAGCGCTGCTCCACCCATGACCTGAACATCAAAGTGACGCATTCCCAGAGTTCGCATCGAAGCCTCGCGCACGGCCGAGAAAGCCTCTGGCAACAGGTCATCCAAAGATTCGCCAGCTGCGTATCGCTCCCGAAGAGTATCGGTCTCTGCCTTTAGCTCTTCGTCACTGAGCTCTTTGAAGTTGACCTCCAAGGCATTGACTTCCCTTGCAATGCCCTCAAGCTTTCGTACAATCCTGCCTTCGCCAGCACGCAGCAGTTTGTCTACAAATAATGCCAAGAGTTACTCCTTGATGGTCGGATAAAATTCTAGCTGCTGATGGTTGCACCTAGCTGAGTGAAATAACACCGTAGCTGTAGGCCTTTCGCCTATAAACTACCGCAGCTTTATCATGTTCAAGGTCGTGATAGAGGTAGAAGTCGTGCCCTACCAGCTCCATGTGGCTGACCGCTTCTTCTTTGGTCATCGCATTCTTTTCAAACTCTTTCGAGCGAATCACAAGCTGGCCCTCTGGTTCTTCGGGCTGCTCCTGCTCCATAATTGGAATTTCGCCGGTTAGCAGCTGAGAATCCGCAGGAACAATCGCTAGGTCTCTAAAGTCAGACGCAGCTAGCTCGCTCGCCCCAAGACCTTGGTGTTTTTTTTGCTTGTCTGAATACCGCCTGAGTCGCTCGAGCAGCTTTGCGAAGGCCACGTCAAAAGCAGCAAACTTATCCGAAGCCCTTGCCTCGGCCCTAACCACGTGTCCTGGTTCATAAACGGTCAGTTCGACCTGGTCTTCTTGACCGGCAGCCTTTGAGTGGTCGTAACGAGTTATTTTTATGTTCAGTTCCTGCGGTCGATGAGCAAATTGCTCAACCTTGCCGGCCTTCTCGGTTACATAGTCTCTGAAACGATCCGAGACCGTGAGGTTTTTCGCTGAAATTCGAAGTTCCATTTTTACCTCCTAGTCGGCTGTTTCGCCGTCATACCAAACTACGCCTTTTTCTTTGACCTCGCTCCGGCTTTAGAGGTTTCTCTTGGCTAATACACAGATTCCGGCAACTTCGTAACCAGCAGCACTCAGAGCTCGGGTGCATTCTTTGAGTGTTGAGCCAGTTGTCATCACATCGTCGACCAACAACACTCTTTTGGATCCAGGATTAGCCTCCATGGAACCCGAGACGTTAGATTCGCGCGCTGGTTTATTCAGCCTGCGTTGATCTCGAACTTGACGGTGAAACCTGAGAGTGGTGCTCGGCAACTGCTTAGGCAGCGAATTGTCGCCGCCGGCAATCAACAGCGCGACCGGGTCGAAACCGCGTTTTTTGAAGTTCACCCGATTCCTTGGTGGGAGACAAATCCAGCACTCTCCAAGAACGAGAACTGCTTCGGCCACTGCTTTTTTGAGGCCGGGAGCTAAGTAGGTGACAAGCGCTGTTCTGTTTTGATCTTTATAAGCGGTCATAATTCTCGCAATTGGCTCGCTATATTCGCTGGCATTCCAAACCGGCGTGCTACCTAACCAGGATTGCGCGACATCAAACGCAGGAGCGCAACCATCACAAAGCGGACTGGGAGGAGTTTCACAAACGGCACATGCGGTGGGGAAGACAAAATCTAGAAGGGCCTTGAACATCCAATTAGCCTGCGCATTATTGTAATTTACGGGAGGAAGCTATGCCTTTTTGTTGAAAAACATTCTAAGAAATTGCCTGTTAGCGAAGTGGGCTGATACTGGACACCCCGGTTGCGATTCGGCGCCAGCTATTAGCCGAGAAGAGCCAGACCTCCCCGAATTCCGAGAGCATGTAATTGCTTGCCGATGAAGCAGCAGCATGCAACTCGATACCCGCGGTTGGAGGCATAGGTAGCTGCGTTCTTGGACCCGAGATGGAGTACTCGCTTAAAGCCGTGAGGCCGCTCGCAGTCCTCTCAAGAACACGCATTGATGCCTGCTCCTGCCACGCAACTGCAATGGGCGTTCCCAGAACTGGTTGGATTCTCAAGCCTTGATTCAGAGCTAATGGGATTGAATTGGCGTCTCTGAGCACGACCCCAACGTCCAGGAATGACTCCGCGTCCTCAGTCTGTATTGACTGAATGACGCGAGTGCCCTCGGGCGCAATTGCTGCTGCCAGCCGGAGCCCCAAGAATGGACTGGCTAGAGTTCGAACCACAGTGGTCTGGTCGTAAACCTCAACGGGCAAACTGGCATCGGCAGGAAAAGCCCACAGCGATCCAGTCGCGTCATATTCAAGCGCTACGACGTCGATCAAAGAACTCAGCTTGGTGACCTCAACCCGCAGTGACTGATTGGTTAGTTCAAAAACGCCATCAGCGCTCGTGAAGGCGACTTGATCACCGTTGTCTGTGATCGCTATTAGTTTTGGGCTGTAGTTCGTGACCATGGCCTGTGTCCCAGAAAGAGGCATCGAACCGATGCTGGTTAGCGGCTCAACTCCTGTCGGCTTGAGGACGTAGCTGATACTCATTTCATCTTTGGGCTCTGCACCTCCGGGCGCAATGTCCTGAAACGCACCATTCACGGAGAGCGAAATATCGTCAACGCCGGGCAGTTGAGTCAAGGTTGATCTCAACTGTCCGAGCATGTTCCTTCTATCCTGCTGTCCGGCAGCAAGTGCGTCAGCATCAAGATCAACTTGAGCAACGCGATTCAAGATTCTCACCGCGCTGATTGTCAACTGAGTGCCCTCAGGGATTGCTGACCTGACACCCGAGGACAGCCAAGCACTTGGTCCTGCGAGCAAGGCATTTACCAGCCTGGTCGGAGTAGAGGTCTTGGTTGGGAACCAGCGCAAATCAGGAACCAGGCTCTCCATGCTCGAATCCAGAAAGTAGACAGGGAATGCGTTAAACACCACGCTGAACACTGGAGGTGTAACAACGGTCAGATTAGGAGCGCTTGAGATCCGCCATTGGCCATCTTGCAAAGCGACCCTAAATCTAAGGTTTGTTGTAGATAGCTCAACCGAGTCCTCGTAGCGCCCCTGATCGTCAATTCTTGCCCCAGCGCTTAGCTCCACGACAACCAAAGACTCCCCCGCCTGTCGAAAGACCGGGGCACCGGCTCTAATTACGGTTTGGTTCTCTGGGTTCCAACGTTGAGCAAAATCGTCACTCAAAAACTCTCTCGCGACAGCGTAGTCATTTAGCGGGCTGGTTCCCGCGGCTAAAAATCCCGAAACTATCTCCTGCGAAGTCGCGTTAAAAGATGGGCCGGATGGCGTGTAGTAAGCGAATTCTTGTTGGGCTTCGGGCGCTATATCTGGACCGCTTTGAATATCAAGCTGAGTTGGTATCGAGGCGCACCCTGTCAAAACTAAGGAAGCTATAAGAAGAAAAGCTTTTTTGATCATGTCTGCACCGATCTGGGAGGAAGCGGTATTGGCGAGTTTCCAATCACGGAGTCCGAGTGTCTAGGAAGCGTCAACCGGAAGCTAGTGCCCTTATTGGGCTTAGACCAGACCTGTAACCAGCCCCGGTGCAGGGTTGCGTCTTCCTTGGAAATTGCAAGCCCCAAGCCAGTCCCGCCTACCGACCGCTGCCTAGCCGGGTCCGCTCGCCAGAAGCGGTCAAAGACGCGGTCCAGTTGCAGTCTCGACATTCCAATTCCAGAGTCAGTGACGCAGACCGCCACCGAGTTAGTATTTTGACCAACTTGAACAAGTATGGCTCGGCCCTCTCCGTGCTCGACAGCGTTAGAAAGTAAGTTGCGCAGCAATCTTTCGATGCGCTTGGCATCGAACTCCGCCTCGACCGGCCCCTTGGGTAAGTCGATTCGAATCTCGGTGTTTTTCGCTTGAGCAAGAGGTTCAATACTTGCAATCGAAGCCCCAACCACGGCGTTTAGATCTTGGGTTTCAAGATCCGCAACCACAGCTCGGGCGTCATATCGTGATATCTCTAAGAGGTCAGCTAAAAGCGCTTCAAAACGCTCTATTTGGTTTTGCATCAGCTCCGCTGATCGTGAAAGAGCCGGATCTAGCTTCTCCCGATTTCCAAAAATAATCTCGCCGGCCAGCTTGATGGTTGTCAACGGGGTTCTTAGCTCGTGAGAAACATCGGCCACGAACCGTTGCTGCATCTTAGAGAGTGAGTCCAGCTGTTGAATCTGTTGCTGCAAGCTCGCAGCCATCTTGTTGAAAGATCTAGCAAGCTGAGCTAACACGTCATCACCACGCTCAACCAATCGTTCATCAAGTTTTCCGGCCGACAGCGTCTGAGCGGCACGGGCTGCCTGCTCCACCGGTCGCACCACAGAGCGGGTGACCAAATAGCTAACCAGGGCGATTAGAGCCAGAAGAATTATTCCGGCGACCGTAATCGCACTTTGAACAAGCGCTAAAGCTTGCTGCTCCGCACTCAGATCAAAAACCAGGAAAAGTTCAAAGTTTCCAGCAAGTGGAATCACCACTGGAGCTCCAACCGTAAGTCCAGCAACCAGGACACCGTCCTTAGAAAAGCTCACTGGTGTGTAGGTGAGGATGCCAGCAGATTCCCGAACCTGGACTCGCAGCTCCTCAGGAATAGTCTTGAGGTCTAAATCCTGAGAAATCGGGGACTGAAAGAGCTGAAGCTGGGCTTGCCCTGGGCTTCTAAGAAGTGCAACCTGCCTGGAGCCAGAACCACCAACTATTTCTAGGGACGGAACAACGGCATTTATGAGTGTCTGCAGGGCAGTTTCGTCGTTTACCGAGGCAGCCGACACTGTTCCCTGGACGCTGCTTACCGCGCGCTCTGTTTCGCTAAGCACCTGATCAAGTCGATTTTGATAAAAGCCATCTGCCAACGAGTAGGACAAAAATCCACCAATGGTAACCAGCGCAAAAGCACTGAGCAAAACGGTTGCGACCACAGTTCTGGCAGTTAGCGATCGCCTAAACAGCGAAATCACAGTGTCTCTGAGCCAGCCCGATATCCGTGACCACGGACTGTCATGACAATCTTTGGGTTCTCAGGATCTTTTTCGACCTTCGACCGCAATCGTTGAACGTGAACATTCACCAGACGAGTGTCAGCCTTGTACTGATATCCCCAAACCTGCTCGAGGAGCATTTCTCTGCTGAAAACCTGTTGAGGCTTTGAGGCCAA
>Ga0335398_10002366_pt1 | contig 30009 bp, 17 predicted proteins | sample BON03_FD_205742 | JGI IMG/M metagenome (GOLD analysis project Ga0335398, IMG submission 205742) | Freshwater microbial communities from Lake Bonney liftoff mats and glacier meltwater in Antarctica - BON-03 (spades assembly) (version 2) | ecosystem: Environmental > Aquatic > Freshwater > Ice >... | reverse complement strand
CTACTCGCCTCTCTACTCGCCTCTCTACTCGCCTCTCTACTCGCCTCTCTACTCGCCTCTCTACTCGCCTCTCTACTCGCCTCTCTACTTGACTCTCTACTCGCCTCTCTACTCGCCTCTCTACTCGCCTCTCTACTCGACTCTCTACTCGCCTCTCTACTTGCCTCTCTACTCGCCTCTCTACTCGCCTCTCTACTTGACTCTCTACTCGCCTCTCTACTCGCCATTCTACTCGACTCTCTACTCGACTCTCTACTTGACTCTCTACTCAGCTCTCTACCCACCTTTCTACTCGTCTCTCTACTCGACTCTCTACCCGCCTCTTTGCTCGCCTCTCTACTCGCTTCTCTACTCGGCTCTCTACTCGGCTCTCTGCTCGACTCTATACTTAATTTTTTACTCGGCTCTCTACTCGCCTCTCTACTCGCCTCTCTACTCGCCTCTCCGCTCGCCTCTCTACTCGCCTCTCTACTCGATTATTAACTCGACTCTTTGCTCGACTCTCTACTCGACTCTCTACTCGACTCTCTACTCGACTTTCTGCTTGCCTTTCTACTCGCCTCCCTACTCGACTTTCTGCTCGCCTCTCTGCTCCTACTCGCCTCTCTACCCGCCTCTCTACTCGACTCTCTGCTCGCCTCTTTACTTGCCTATCTACTCGCCTCTCTACTCGCCTCTTTATTCGTCTCTCTACTCGCTTTTCTATTCGACTCTCGGCTCGCCTCTCTACTTGCTACTTGACTCTCTGCCCGTCTCTCTACTCGACTCTTTACTCGCCTCTATACTCGCCTCTCTATTCGCCTCTCTACACGCCTCGCTACGTGCCTGTCTACTCGTCTCTTTACCTCGACTCCTACTCAACTCTCAACTCGCCTCTCCACTTGCCTCTCTACTCGCCTCTCTACTCGTCTCTCTACTCGCCTCTCTACTCGCCTCTCTACTCGTCTCTCTACTCGCCTCTCTACTCGCCTCTCTACTTGCCTCTGTACCCGCCTCTGTACTCGCCTCTCTACTCGACTTTCTGCTCGCCTCTCTACTCGCCTCCCTACTACCCGCCTCTCTACTCGACTTTATACTCGCCTCTCTATTCGACTCTCTACTCGACTCTCTATTCGACTCTCTACTCGACTCTCTACTCGCTTTTCGATTCGCCTCTCTACTAGCCTCCCTACTCGCCTCTCTACTCGCCTCTCTACTCACCTCTCTACTCAACGCTTCACTCGCCTCTCTGCTCGCCTCTCTACTCGCCTCTGTACTCGACTCTCTACTCGACTCTCTACTCGCCTCTCTACTTGACTCTCTACTCGACTCTCTGCTCGCCTCTCTACTCTCCTCTCGACTCGCCTCCCTACTCGACTCTCTACTCGTCTCTCTGCTCTCCTCTCTACTCGCATCTCTACTCGATTTTATACTCGACTCTCTACTCGTCTCTCTGCTCGCCTCTCTACTCGCCTCTCTACTCACCTCTCTACTTCGCCTCTCTACTCGCCTCTCTACTCGCCTCTCTACTCGCCTCTCTTCTCACCTCTCTACTTGCCTATCTACTCGACTCTGTACTCGCCTCTCTACTCGACTCTTTGCTCGTCTCTCTACTCGTCTCTGTATTCGCCTCTCTACTCACCTCTCTACTCGACTCTCTACTCGCCTTTCTTCTCGCCTCTCTATCTCTACTCACCTCTCTACTTGCCTCTCTATTCGCCTCTCTCTCGCCTCTCTACTCGCCTCTCTACTCAACTCTTTGCTCGCATCTCTACTCGACTCTGTACTCGCCTCTCTACTTGCTTCGCGACTCGCCTCTCTACTCGACTCTCTGCTCGCCTCTCTGCTCGACTCTCTACTCGCCTCTCTACTTGCCTCTCCACTCGCCTCTCTACTCGCCTCTCTACTCGCCTCTCTACTCGCCTCTCTGCTCGACTCTTTACTCACCTCTCTGCTCGACTCTCTACCCGCCTCTCTACTCGCCTCTCTACTCGCTTCGCTACATGCCTCTCGTCTCGCCTCTCTATTCGCCTCACGCTCTTCTCAACGCTCTATTTGCATCTCTGCTCGCCTCTCTACTCGCCTCTCTACTCGCTTCGCTACTTGCCTCTCGTCTCGCCTCTCTATTCGCCTCACGCTCTTCTCAACGCTCTATTTGCATTTCTGCTCGCCTCTCTACTCGCCTCTCTACTCGACTTTCTGCTTGACGCTCTACTCTACCTTTACTGTCGTCTGCGTCTCCCACTGCTGGCTGCAGCCCGACCACCCCGACCCGCGCGGCTACAACCTGCGCGCCGTTGCGCGTGCCCTCGCGTCTCTTACATCGGAGGGCAAGCGCGTCGGGGTCTTCCTCGACTTTTGCTCCATCCACCAGAACTGCCGCGACGTCGACGGCGCGCCGCAAGACACCGCCTTCGCGACTCTCTGCTTGACGCTCTACTCTACCTTTACTCAACTTCTTACTCGACTATCTGCTCGCCTTTCTACTCGCCTCCCGACCTGCCTCTCTACTCAACTCTCTGCTCGTTGGGTTAACCCGAGGTAAACTACATATACACATACGCATACGAGACTGTATACACTAGTACGAGTACGAGTAATGTAATAGTAGATCTAGTAGTAGTAGTAGTAGCAGCACAACAGACAACAGACAGTAGCACAGTGTAAGCAGAAGCAGAAGCAGAACTACTGGTACTAGTACTAGCTTGCACGCTTTATTAGTACAATACTACTGCTAGTACTAGTAACTAGGAATTATACTAAGTAGCTCCTAGCTACTGGTATTAATACTATAGCTATAGTAGATAGTAGTATAAGTACTAGTAGTGTAGTAGGTATAGGTTTTTGTTCTTTCTCTCTCTCTCTTTAGAGTCTCTTTGTCTTTTCAATTGCTTTAAAAATGTTGCAGTATATAATAATATTAATTATAGTGGCTGCTCTGTTCTCTTTCAATTGTTGGTGTTGGTAGGAGTGGTAGTAGGAGGCAGGTGGAGGTGGAGGTGGCAGGTGCAGGTGTCGTAGGGGTAAATAGCAATAGATAGTTAGAACTAGAGCTATAGAGGTAAGAGGGTCCTGGGGGATCTGGTTTGAGGATGATAAAGATAAAGATATACGTTTCAGGCAAGGCCACGGCCCGGCGGCCGAGAGCTCGGCTGCGAACTGCGAAGCAAACGCAAATGGTGAACTTGTAAATTGTACATATTGACACTGGCACACTGGCACACACGCAACGAGTGCTGCGCGCACGGCGCACGTACACACCTGGCGCTGCGCTCTGCGCGGCGCTTTCGCTTTAAAAAAGGATATATGTATATATATATATATAATAGTATTTAAACTGATTTTTAGATTTAGTATTATCAAATTATTGTTCTGTATATATATTTTGTATATAATTATATATATAACATAATTTATAATGTATTTGTATTGTTATATAATAATTATTGGTGTTAAGTCTCATAATAACTTATTATTATAACTCTAATCAAGAATCATTGACCATTGAATCACACACACTGAGCACACACACATATAATATATCATGTACATATACATATATAATAATAATAACAATATATGTATTTGTAATATATAATTGAAGGCGAAGGCGGAGTTTTTTTTATTAATATAAATGGTTAATAGAAGAAGCGACACCGACTTAGGCAACACGCAAAGCGCGCCGCGCGGTGGAGAGAGAGCGACTGTGTGCTAGACCGTCACGGCCGTAGGGGTTGGAGTCCGGGAGGCAAAAGGCGGAGTTTTGAGTATTGAACAGTGAGCCCAACCCTCAACCGTCGTCAACTAACCGAGTAAAACAGCCATGACCGAAACAGATCACGGACGCACATCGGCGCCACAACAACAAGCGCACGCGATGCCCACAAACAAACGCGGGAAGGTGGCCTCCTCGATCTGCACTCTGCACACAAACACACCTATCTTGGCTCTCTCCTCTCTACGCTAATCGAGCGCCGAGTTGCCCTGCACGTCTCCCCTGTAGATGCGCACCGCCTCTCCATTTTTGAGCACTTTGGTCAGGTCGCTCCTGGCCTCGGGCGCGGGCGCGGCCGGCGCGTCGAACGCATGCTTGGCCGTCTTTGGCGACGATTGGACGCTCGGCGCGAGCCAGACGCGACGCGCGCCCAGGATGGCTTCGCGCGGGGTTGAGGTCGCAACGATACGCACGCCGCGCCGGTCGCCCGGCGCGTACCAGAGCGCGGCGTCGGCGAAGGTGGGCAGCGCGAGCTCAGGCAGGTTGAGGTCTGAGATGGCGCTCGAGATGGAGGATCGGATCTCGGCGAGGCGCACGGCGTGGCTCACGTCGACGCGCAGCGTGAAGAGCACGCGGCCGAAGCGCTCCATCCCGCAGCCCTCCTCCTCGTCCGACGATCCCTCTCCCGGCTCGCGGTAGCCGGCAGCGTCGGTGATCATCACCGTGAGCTGGGTACCGTCAAACGCCAGCTCGCGCACCGGCAGCGGCGGCTCAGCGGCGGAGGAGGCCGCGTTGCACACCGCCTTTGACTTGGCGGCGCGCTTTCCCCCGGGGCCCTTACTCTTCGCGGCGGGCGGGGCGGGGTCGGCCCCCGAGGCCGCCTCCTCCGGCAGAAGCTGCTGCGGCTGCTGCTCGTCCTCTGGCGCCTCGTCGGGCGGCACCACCCTCCGCCGCCCGGCGCCCCCTCCTCCACTGCCCCTGGCCACGGCGCCGGCGGAGGGCTTCTTCTTGGCCCTACGCGCGGACGTGTCCGGCGCCTCGCCCAGCTCGGCCTCCTCGAGCTCTGCTTCGGCCGCGACCTGCCTCCGCCGATCAAATTCGTCCAGGTTGATTTCGAAGGGCCCACCGCTCGCGCGCTCGCGCTCCTGCATGATGGTGCGGTAGATGGCGCGCGGGAAGCGCGTCCAGAAGAGGCGCTCGCGCGCGAGGCTCTGCTGCGCAGACTGCTGGAGCTCTTTGAATCCCTCCTTCTTTCGGCAGCACGTGTGGCGGTGGACGCGGACGCAGTTGAGCGCCAACAGGACCAGCGCCACGCTGAAGAGTTGGTACGTCATCTCGGCGGTCAGATCGAGCGGCGCCGCGGGCGGCGCCATCATGGGGAAGAAGGGCGACGGCGGCGGCGGCGGCGCCGAGGGCGGCTTGGGCGGCGGGCTGTGGGGCGGGTGGCGCGGTGGGTGCGGCGGGGTGGCGGGTGGCGCGGGCGGGGGCGCGGGCGACGAGCTGGGCGGCGGCCCGAGCGGCGGCGGCGGCGGCGGTGCGGCGGGGAAGCACAACTCGGCGGGCCGGCCGGTGCAGCGCGTGTAGATGGGCTTGCCCAGCTCGAGCGGCCGCCACTTGCAGACGAGCAGGCCCGCGGGGCTCGCGCCCGTCATGGCCGTCTCGCACTCGGCCTCGTCCTGGATGTTGAAGCAACGCTTGGGCGTAATGTCGCGCCGCAAGTCGGTGTCGCACGCGCGCTCGGCCAGCGCGGGGCTCGGCGCCGCCACCTCGTCCGGGAAGAGGCTGCCCACGTCGGTGCTGGGCACGCGCAGCAACAGCTGGAGCTTCCCTGCCTGTGGTGTGGTCCAGTCGGACTGGAGCACTCCGCCGGTATCCTTGGAGTCTGGGTTGAGCGCAAAGTAGAAGATGCCAATGTGCTGCGCCGCGCACCAGCGCACGAACTCCTCCTGCCACAACTTGTCGCGGCCCGTGAAGACGCCGCCCATCTCACCTACGACGAGCGGCGCGCCCGTGCGCTGGCTGACGAACCCGAAGTGGCGCGTCCAGACGGTGGGCATGCTCTTTGGGAAGTCGTCCTCCATGAAAAACTCGGGCTCCTCGATCTTGTTGCCCCAAAAGAGGCCCGGGCCATAGACGTGCGGCGAATAGACGAGCCGCGCCTGGTTGACGATCGTGACGGGCACGTCACTCGCGCCGATCATGTTGCCGCCCCACTCGACGCCCTCCTCGGACGGCTCCATGTTGCCGATCCCCTCGACGAAGACGAGCCACCTTGGGCACTGGTGAAGCACATGGTTGCCCAGCGTCGCCGCGGCGTCGGCCCACTCGTCCCACTCCATCCCGAACGGCTCGTTCAGAATGTCGGCGCCCATGATGTTCCAGTTGCGCGGGCCGTTGTGCGGGCAAAAATACTCGGTCAACATCGACCAGGCGCGGAAGACGCGCTGCGCCGGCCACGCCTTGTCCGACCAGCGCCCGTTCCACGTGCCCGGCCACGCCGCGTCCGGATAGCCGTTGTCGAGCCGATGGCACGCGAGCAGGACGAGGATGTTGTGCTCGGCCGCCTTGGACGCAATGGCGGCGAGCATGCCGAGGTAGTCGGTCGCCACGAGCTCGGGCGAGTTGTCGGGGTTGAAGCCCTTGGCCGGCGTCGGCAGGTTCTCCTCGACGTTCTGCAACGAGATGAGCAGCCGCAGCGAGTTGAACCCGTTGACTTGCATGAAGGACATGAGGTCGTCTACCGAGCGCTGGGCCAGGCCGTACGGGACGCGCTCTGGGCCCTCCTGCCCGAACCAGTTGAGACCCTGCGGTGTGGGAGAGTGCGGTTACAGCTGCACACAGTGGCTCCTTCTCGGAAACCCGGGCGGCCGTGATCGCTGCGCTAGGCGGCGTATCCATTGAGGCCGGCGAGGCTACAAGGAAGGCGGCGGAGGTGTGGGCGAAGGTAGGGCGGCCAGGCGCCACCTTGAGCTTGAGCTCTTCCCCGTTGGCGTAGAGCCGGCCCTCGCGGCCTTCCAAGTCGAGCGTCCGGTCCGTCCGCGCCACGGCCAGCGGCAGCAGCAGCAGAGACGCCAGCCACGCACGCGCTGCGTTCATATTATACGCGGCGGCGCGGGTCGCGGCGGGCGGTTTGGTAGTTTTTATTAAAGCCCTGCGTCGCCCTACGGGGGCCTACAGTACCCAGGCTCAAGCCAAGCTCCCTCAAACCACTCGGGTACGTACGGTAGTGACTGGAAGCACGTGCGTGCATGGGGCGCAAAGTGCTTCGCCAAGAAGGTCATACAATGCATACCGACCACCTCACGTGCTCACATTTCTAAAAACGGGCATTTCACAGCGGTCAGCCAATCAATTGCAATCAATTCACAAATAAAATCAACTCTGTTTTATGCCACGGTCAACTAGATCGCCAGGCCCACCGCGCACCAACCCACTCTGGGACAGCATGGTGGCAGCTGGGGCCGACAGCGCCGAAGACGTCAACCACGTCAATGTGGCCGGCCAAAAGTTCGACCTCGGTGCGCTTCTCGGGGTTGGAGGGCTTCAAGAGATGCTCCGTTTTATCGCGAGCAGCCTCGTCGCAATGCAGCAGGACAACGAGGCGCTGCGGCTGGAACTGGAGACCGTCAAGGAGGCGGGGGTCGCGCGGGATGAGGCTGCGCTGGCTGTGCTTGCGACCAGGGCATCCGAAGCGAGCGTGGCGGATCTGGGGGCTGCGATCGAGGCCGAGAAGGCGTTGCGCGTGGTGGAGACGAGGGCCGCGGTCGCGAAGCAGTCCTCCGCCGAGGCGACGATCCTCCAGCAGCACCTGGAGCGTCTGGACGACGAGTTCTCCGACGTGCGGCGGTCCATCTCCAAGAAGGTCGACAAGCTGGCGTTCGACGACCTGCTGAGCCGCACCGCGACGTTTGCGTCCTGCTCCACGGTCAGCGACATGGAGTCGCGCCTAGCCGCCAGGATCGAGACGCTTGGCAGCGCGTCGACCGAATGGAGCAGTCGGCAGGATGCGTTGCAGCAGAGTTACACGTCGCGGCTCCAGGAGGTGGAGCTGCAGTTGCCCAGCTTCCAGTTGGTGGACGCGGCGGACCGTGAGCGGCGCAAGCTGGAGGAGGCCGGCAGGACCAGCGCGGCGGCGGCAGGGAACAGGCACGCGGCGCTTACTGAGACGATGGAGGAGTTGGCGCTCGAGGCGAAGGCGCGGTTGGACGAGGGCGAGCGGCTGCGCGACCTCCAAGGGCAGGCCATCCAGAGGTGCGCTGAGCTAGCTAGCTGGCCTGCCCCCCACCCACCCCACGCCTTGCCCCCCGTCTCGATGCCCACACCTCTTATCGTCACCCAGGCTCGATGGTGTGCTCGAGACCAAGGCGGACGCACGAAGCACCCGCTCCGACGTTGCGGGCGTGCTCAAGGAGCTCGACCTCAGCAAGAGGAATGCGGCCGCGGCGCTCGCCAAGGTGCGGCATACCTATATTCATTCACTCTGCGTTCTATCCGTGCGCCGTCTCGGCCCGTCCCGTAGTTGTCCGCTCGTTGGCGTGGCCGTGCTGCTGGCCGTGTATCCTTACGACTCCATTGCCGCCGCAACGCAGGATGGCAGAGCGTCGGGCGCTGGTGGATCGGGCCTCACCCCTCGACCCCTTTCCCGCGCCAGGTTGACGCGGAGGCGACCGGCCGCCTCTGCGCGGCGGAAGCCACGCTGCTGTCGCACGGGGCGGAGCTCGAAGCGGTCAACTCGGAGCTGGCGACCAAGGCGCTGGTGGCGGACCTGGCCCCGCTCCGCGACGAGCTCTCCCTCTGCGCGAGGGAGCAGGCGACGCGCGGCCGGCTAGACGCGAGCGAGCGCGAGTCGCGCGACCGCGTCGACGCGTTGCGGGAGGACTTTGCGACGCGGTTGCGCTCGCTCAAGACTCGGCTCGACAAGACGGACCGCGAGGTGGCACGGAAGACGGAGCCTCCCGAGCCGGTGGACGTGTTCGCCCATGACGCGGAGCTGCGCGCGCTGATCGCGACCAAGGCGGACGGGACGGCGGCGGCGCAGTGGGTCGAGTCGTCGGCGCGGATTGACGCCGAGCTCCAGGCGGTGCACGCGCGGACGCAGACGCTGGGGCAGGGCATCAAGGCGGCGCTGGGCTGGCTCGAGGGGGTGGGCGTTAAGGTTGCGGGCGTGGAGGGCGTCGCGGCGCAGCTGCAGGGCGCGATGATGGTGGTTCGCGCTGACATGGACATCGCCACCGCCTCGGCGCAGGCGGTTGCGAGCCACGTCAAGGCGCTCATAGCCGCGCGCGGCACCAGCTGGCAGCCGCTGTCGGGCGTCTTTCATGCCAACTCGCCGAGGCTGAAGAAGGCCGCGCCGAGGGAACGGCTGGTCCAGGAGGCGCACGGCGCGACGCCGACGCCGCCGACGCATCCGCAGCCGCGCAGTGCCCCAGCGCGAAGCGAGGCCAGGGGGCGTACATTAGCGCAGTCCTACCCCACGTCGCAGCCGCAGTTGCAACAGCGGCCGTCGCCGGGAGGGGCGGCGGAGCGAGCCCAGTTTGGAGTGGCGGAGCTGCGTCTTGAACTGGACGACGGCGGCGCGGACGAGGCGAGGGGCGCCGAGCAGCGGGGCGCAGCGGCCAAGGGGAGGACGCCGCGGTCGCCGGAGACGCCGAGAGACGCCCCCGCGGCGCCAGGCGCGTTCGAGACGCCCGCAGCCCCCGCCGCAGAGAGACTCCACTCTCCTGCAAGCACACCTCTCCGGGACCAAAAGGCCGCCGCCGCCATCGCGGCCTCTCTGTACGACGAGGCGCCGGAGGCCGTGCTCTCGGCTGGGCTGGACCTGGTCGTGCTCAAGGGAGGCTCTCCCGACGGACGCTCCGCGGGCCGCGCGCCGTGGCACACGGGCGTGGAGGACAGCGAGGGGCCTTCTGCGTGGGAAGGTAGCTCGAATAGCCTCACTTCCCAGAGGCACGTCTACAGCCGGCCGGGGACCGCCCGCGCGCGGCCGGACAGCCCCGAACGGCGCGAGATGGATCTGGCGCACGTCGGCCTCGCGACGGCCGGGATGGTGCAGGGTGCGAGGGCGGGGAAGCCCGCGCGTCCAGCGTCGGCGTTGCCGCGGACCGAAGGCGACCGGCGCAAGGCGGAGCTCGAGGTGAAGCGTCGCATTCTGATCGAGACGCGGCTGCGCCCCCAGTCGAGCGAGCCGAGCCACAGGACCGGCACCGGCGCGCGGCTGACGGACAGGCTCTCTGAGCTCTAAGACGCTTAGCTTGTAGCTTGTATTTATTGTTTATTGCGCGCCGCTCGGTGCGACGAGTGAAGAGCGGCGACATGTATCTCTCTTGTTATTTGGTAGAGCTCTCAGGCTCAGGTGTGTTAGGTGTGGTTCAGTGGTTCTTCTATGCTGAATAGATCTTGATGATGTGACATCTGTGCGACTGTCGACTGTCGACTGTGCTTTGTGCTGTGTTCACTGCTCTTCTCTCTCTCTGATTCTGAGGATAGTAGTGCACTGCTGTCGTCTGTCGGCTCGGCGCTCGGCAAGTAGTAGTAGTAGTCGTAGTAAGTACTTAAGTACTTAGTAATAGTAAGTATAAGTATATACATATTATAAGTTAGTTATAAGTAAAGTCGGATAAGTCGGAAGGCTGGCCCGTGCTGTCCTGATGTGGGGAGGTGTCTCTCGGGGGTAAACATCATCATCGGAAGTCGCGTATCGCTTTTGCTTTTGGCATGCGGCGTTGCATGGTCCTTTCCTCACAGATATAATATCTACACTCTCGCCGGTTGCGTTGCCGTCGACCCGCCACCCCCGCGGGCTTTACTCAGTACTCAGGCACACGCACGGTGCACGGTTCACGGTTCTTCACGGTTCGAATACAAATATGATGATGTACGTGCGACGTGCGCGCAGCGCCTAGCGGGGCAGCCGTTAGCCTGTCAGCTGGACCCGGGCGCATCATCCTGCTTGCTACCACTACTACACGGCCTTGCGCGGCGGCGTTTCCGCCGAATATATGCCGAACTGCCGCGAGCCCGTGGCTCGCTCTCGGCTCTCAGACGGCGCACTTGTCCTCGTACATCTTCTTGGTGCGTCGCTTGCCCAGCAAGCCCATCCGACGCAGCAGCAGCAGAGCGCCAATCACCACGCCCACCAGCGCCACCCGCGTCGCCAGGCTGCCGCCGCCCTCTTCGGACAACCGGGCGGCCCGTGCGCCCGACGAGGCTGTCGCCTTGGCGCGCGCCATCTCGCGCTGCGCCCGCACCGCCTCGCCCCGCTCCTCCGGCTTCGCGTGATGACCTCGCGCCCCGTGGCCCCGTCTCCCCGGCCCCTCCACCTCTTCACTCGGCGTCGCCATGTCCCCAGCAAGGTCCACCGCCTCCTCCGCCGCCGCTGCAGCCGTCGGCTTCGGCGGCGGGGACGGCGAGGGCGAGGGCTGCGGCTCCTTTTCCTCTACTGTGGCTCCCGACTCGAGCAGCGCCTCTGCCGCCGCCTGGTCCCCCGCGTCGCCCGCTGAGACGGAGAGCTCAGCGGCGGCAGACTCCACACCTTCTAAAGCCAGACCACCCGCCGCCTTGACGACGGGCGCCGCCGCCCCCTCCGACGCCACCACCTCCCGCTTGGTGGCTCGCTTCTCCGCCTGCGCCTTCCACTTCCAGTCGCCCAAGTGGACATCGTCCGGAAATAGATCTTCGATCGAGACGCCGCACGATCCGCAGGCCCGCGGGCAGGACGAGTGCATGAAGAGCGGGTTCTTCTCGCACTCGCCCTGCTTGGTCCAGAGCGCGCATTCCGTGTAGTCGTCCTCGCACGTGTCGAACGCCGTGTGCGAGCCGCGGATAATCTCCACCGCGAGCGTCTCGCCGCCCTCAGCGCAGAAGCGGAGCGAGTCGGCAGGCGGGCACGAGAGGGCCTTGTAGTACTTGCATAGCGCGCCGTCGAGGTAGGCCAGGTGCTCGATCGCAAGGGCGTCCCTCTTTGAGACGCCAGACCACGAGTGGACCGCGAAGGCGCCGAATAGGAAGCCCGGGCACGTCTCGATCTTGAGAGTGGTCTGCGAAAGAGGAGCAGGGAGCGGGTTTGGATAAGGCTGGGAGGATCAAGCTGCTCTGAGGGATGTTGTGAGTGTGGGGAGTGGGTGCGCGGGGCCCAGTATGGAAGGTGGAGCGAGTGTGAACAGGAGGGGCTGGGATGCACGCGCTGTTATGGGTGAGTTGGGAGATGGGTGAGGAATCCTACTCGGGGTGGCGAACCCAGATCCCTACGCGCTGCGCGCCGCGCTCACCTGTGCCATCTTGTTAAAGTAGACCGACCCCGTCCCGCCGTCCTGGTGGGAGACCGTGTAGTCGGACCCGTAGTGCAGAATCTTGGGCGCGCGAGCGAGCCACGGCTTGTAGCCGGGGTAGAGCATCACGTCTCTGCGCGTGTGGTGCGTCACCCCCACCGCGGCGGCGGCGAAGACGTAGCCGTACATCTCCGAGTGCCAGCGCGACTGCTTCATCCGCACGGCTTTGAGCCCCTCCTCGCCCGGCCCGAGCGCGCTCATCGACTCGCTGTAGAAGGTCTCCGGCTCCTTATCGCCGAAGGCGCGCACCTGCTTGGTGTAGTTGAGCCAGAGCGGCGCGATCTTGCGCAGATCTTCGGTGTGGAAGATGTGGAAGCCCCCCACCTGTGACCACAGCGGGGAGGGGGTGACGGGGAGCCGCGCGTAGTCGGCTTGCGTGGCGGGTGGCGCGGGAGCGCTGGCTGGATGTGTTGGAAACGGCACCTGCGCCAGCTTGGGTATGAGGTCCTCGGCGATGAAGCGCTTGGCGAAGCCATTCGCTGTGCCCACGAGGTACGTGTACTCTGCCGAGATTACCACGCCCCGCGCCGCTCCGTAGGCGCGCGGGTCGACGGGCTCGCGGAAGACCATGTCGGCGTCCGTCATCAGAACAAACTCGTCCACGCCGTCGGGCAGAGGAGGCCGCGTCTCGAGCCAGGCCATGACCGAGTATGGCTTGTTGTACGAGGGGTAGCCCTTCTCATCGACCAGCGGGTCGTCGCGCAGGTTGCGGTGCACAAACGTGGGGAGCAGCGCCAGGTTTACCGGGGGGTACGTCTTCTGCTCCTCGGCGCTGCACGCGAGCAGCCGGGTCAGGTTGGCGACCTTGTTGAAGTTGGACACCTCGAAGGAGAAAGCTATGGCGGCGGTGTGCCAGTCGAACAGGGGATTGCACTCGGCCGAGAAGACAACCTGCCGAGCGGGAAGTTTTGGTGATGCTGTCTGTTGCGGCGGCGGGCGGCAGGCCGGAGGCCGACGCGCAACCCTGTAGGCCGCGCGCGTGGCGCCTGCAAGGGACTGCTATTGACACTCGCCTGAAGGGGCCGGTCGGCGTGCGCCACTGCGGTCAGCGCCGCCAAGCCGAGAGCGATAGGCAGGCCACTCATCGGGCGCCCGCCGGACACGACTTCGAAGGGATGGCGCCAACGCGACCGTTAAAACTGACCCACACACTCCAGTGTGATGTGAACAATATAGAGTAGCTCTACTCTGTGTGAATGTAGCCGTCCTCCAGCTACTGCAGCTAAGGACTTGTCGTGATATGTCGTTGAATCCAACGCCGACTTCCCTTACGTAGGTCCCACCTAACCGATACCAAACCCAAAAGGTAGATGGTAATCTATGATCTACGTGTCTTCTAACTTCTAAGGTTGACCCCGACCCCGGACCCGGGACCCGGGGACCGGGGACCTCCTGTGATGAGCCATTGCGAGTAAGGACCGCGGGATCGAGATCGCAGGAGCTTAGTCAGCCTGTCCCAGTGATGATATGCTTAGGCCCACAGGGTACCCCCAACACAGCAGCCGACACAGCACACAGCACACAGCTTAGCTGGCACTGTCGCACGTTCCCTAAGCTCTATACCCGAGATACCGAAGGGACAACCACGCGTCGGGTTTTTTTCCTCGGCCTGATTTCGTCGGACGGACGGGGAGCGGACGGGCTCGATCGTTACGCCGATCCATGATGGATGCACGGGCGTCGAGCACGCTGCAAGCCCTGTTGCTCCTCACGGCCCTGGCCACACCCTCCGCTGGGCTCGCAATCTTGACGCGTCGCCCGATGTGCAATCGCATCCTGCTGGGCCATCATCAACGCGTCGGTCCGCCGACATTGGGCCTGCTGGACGAGTACAGCGCAGGCGCGCAGCAGGCCGGCTCTCCATACTCGGCGCTCAAGCGCCACACGGCCTTCACCCTGGACATGTCTGTTTTTGCGCTCGGCGGCGCGTTTGGCGCCAACCTGCTACTCGTTGCGCTGCCAGCTCTGGCGAGCTATGGCCGTCTTCCCGTGTTTGGCGCTGTGCTTCTCCCGGCGGCGCGCTTCGGGATCCGCCTCCTCTCCGCCTCCAAGACCGCCAGTGCGGGCGCCGATTCCAAGCGGGGCACCGAGGCCTGCGCGCTACCACACAGCAGTCTCACTCTGCAGGGCCTCGCCATGCACCTGGAGCGGCAGTACATCGAGATGAAGCTCGAGGTGAAGGAGCGGCGCGAGATTGCGGATCAGCGCGAGGAAGGACTCGATGCCGCGCGCGAGGCCCTGCAGAGCGCGTGCCGGTGGGTGAGGTCGCTGGAGGTGGAGGCCGGGGAGAGGGGCGACACAGCCCCCCCCGCACCCCTCGCTCCGGCACAGCGGCAGGCGGCCGTCGCGATGGTGCAGGCCGCTGCGATGGAGACACAGCCGGCGCCTCCGCAGGACGACCGGTCGAGGGAGCGCGCCGTGCTCCGAACGCACCTGGACGCGGCCCGGTCCGAGCTCCTGGTCGCTGCGGAGCGCGTCGAGTGGATCCAGGCGATGATGAAGCAGGACACACTCTGTTTGCTGGGCATGCAGGCGCTCCTCGCCGGCGCGCGCGTCCGGGCGATCGAGTCGCGGGTGCAGGCGCGTGCCTCGCGGCCCGGCTTCTTCCCCACACCGCCTCGCCCAAGCCACGCCCTGTTTGGCGCCGCGCAGCTCGCCATCCCGGCCAGTCCGGCAAGCCCCGCGCCTCCGCATCCAGCGCTGGCTCCCGACCAGGCAGCTGGTGCGATTGAAGCTGCCGCGCACCATGGGGGAAGCTACGCCGCGCGGGTCACGGATGCGCTCGCGATGGTCCATGGCGCGGCGGAGTAGCGTAGTCGCGCAGGAGACGCGTCCGGGCGAGGAGTGGGATCGACCCGAGGGGCAGAGCGGCACGGGTGCGACGCCGAGACGCGGCGTGACTGGGCGCTGGTAGCCGATGCCCACGAGATGCACGATGTGGGCGGCCATGTCGGAATGTACACTAGAGTCTTAGACTTATTGCGCCATGGACATGGCATGCAGGACATGGGATACGCCGCACGCTACGCACGCCACGCCACGCTCTTAATCATGTGTGGTCTGGGCGTGCAGTCGAAAGGTCGGTGATGACGTGCCAGTGCCAGGAGCCCCAGGAGCGAGTGCATCCTCCTATTGTTATTGCACACTGTACACTTTGGCGGCTCGTCGATTATTTCGCCGCACACAAGAATGCTCGAGCGTTGGTATGCAGAAAGTATGTTGTTTTTTGCGTGAGCAGAGCGAGAGATGGGGGAGTAGTGTTGTAGAGTGTGTAGTGAGTGCACCCCCCGCCCTCGCGCACGCGCCCGCCTTTATCCTTATATTTCGGCACCCAATGACGAATGAGATGATTATAGCTAAGCGACCGAGAACACGACACGACGATAAAAGAAAGCATAAACCACAAATCACACAGGGAAGACGGTAGGCGATATCATCGGACACAAATCAGACAAGAAGAAAGCAGCAAAGACACACGCCACGCGCATTGGAGCAGCAACAGTGCAGGCCAGCCGTCATCAAAGGCCCAGCGACATGCGACGCGCCTGCTGAGAGACACACTAGAACGAGGGGCTCAAGGCTCTCCCGTCCCCGTGCGTGCGTGTGTGGCCATCGCACTGTCCGACCATCAAGTCAAATAACCAAAGTCAACCGTATGCCTCCCACCCCGGGACTTAGTAGGCTGGGGGCGTAGACATGAAGCCGATGGCGAGGTCCCTCACGCGCTGGTCGTAGCTCGAGAGCGCCGCCGGTGCCGAGGGCGCGCCGCCGCCGTAGCCTTGGTACCAGCCCGGCTGCTGCGTCCTCGGCGGCAGCGCGGCGCGCCAGCGCGACTGCTCCACGGCGGCCTGCAGTGCCTGCGCGCCACTGGTCGAGGGCTGCCACACGGGCGGCTGCTGCGGCGCGATGCGCGAGCGGAAGTCGTCCAACGCAGATCGGTACTGGTCAGCGGCCGGCGGGGGCGGTGCCATCGCTGCGGCGCTGGGCGCGTAGCCAGGCGCGGCGTAGTAGCTCGGCATTGCGTAGCTCGCTGGCGCCCTCGCATAGTCGGTATAGTCTGCCGGCGCGTAGGCTGACGGCGGGTAGGCGTGCGCGGCGGCCGGCGCAGGTACCCCGCCGAGGGGCGGCAGTGGCCGCAAAGCCGGAAGCTGCGGCTCTACGTAGAGATGCGGGTAGGAGTATTCGGCCTGCGCCGCCCCAAAGGGGAAGGGACGCGCCACCTCGTCGGCGGGAGCGTACACCGGGGCGCCGCCCAAGTAGGGGGGGGAGTAGTAGTGCGCGGCGTGTTGCTGGTTTACGGGCAGGGGCGGCGGCGCGGGCAACGGCATGGCGGCGAAGGAGGCGGCCGCCGCGAGCGCGGGCGGCGGCGCGGGCGGGCGGGGCGGCGGCGGCGGCGCTTGCGGCGGGAAGGGCCCGAGTGCCGAGTAGCGTACACCCGGTTGCTGCTGCGGCTGCTGCGGCTGCGGTTGCGGGTTGAGCCGGCGGGCCACCTTGCCGACCGACTCCGCCACGCCCTCGCCCAGCCTGCGCATCTCGGCGAAGACCTCCTCCTGCGTCGCGTGAGACGTGATACCAGACGACTCCAGGCTGTCGGCAGCGCCGTACGAGTAAGAGGCGCCGCCCAAGTCGGCTGCGCCGTAGGACGCACCGCCGATGTCGGCCGCGGCGCGTCTCACGGCAGCGAGGCGCTCGCGGTTGCTCAGCAGCCACTCCTCGGCGGGCGTCAGCTCGCCGCCCGCCGCCCGGAGCAGTCGCTCGTACTCTGCGTCGGCCGAGCTCGCGCCCCACGACCCGTCCTCGGCGCCGGAAGAAGAAGGGTGGCTTGCCGCGCGCCGCCCGCTGCCGCCTCTCACGCCGCCGAACGGCGCCATCACGTCGTCGATCTCGCGCATGAGCTCCGGAAGCGCCGAGGCGAGCGACGAGGTGTCGTACCGGTAGTGCTGCGGCGTGTAGGGCGCGCCCAGCGGCGACGCGCCCTCTGGGGGCCGATACGACGCCTCGTAGATGGCCGCGGCCGAGACGCCGTCGGAGTCTCCTCCCTCGAGACACGCCAGCAGAGCGGTCAGCTCCGCCGAGCGCAGCAGGTCTGGCAGGCTCTCCTCGTCGCCCGTCGAGATGTAGGCGCCGATATTCTCGACGGCGGCGTGGGTCTGCGCCAGCAGCTCCGACAGCGAGGTGGACGACGACTCGTCAGGCGCCAATGCCGCCGGCGCAGCGTCGGACGTGCCAGCGCCCTCCGTCTGCGTGCTATCGTCGAGGTTGGCCGCCGTCTGCGTGCTATCGTCGTGGCCCGGCGCAACGGCCCCAGCGCCAGTCGCCGCCTCAGCCTCCGTTGGGACCACGGCTGGCGCCGGCGCCACCGCTGAAGCGTCGGCCGGCGCAGCCTCACTAGGTGGATCGTCAGCGGGCGCCTCCACAGCCAGCGCCAGAACCTCAGCCGGTGCGGGCGGCTCGGCTGCGGCTTCAGTTGGTGCATCTGCACCCGCCGGCGCCCCTGCCTCCAGCGCCTCAGCAGAGGCCGGCGCCGCAGCTGGCACCTCAGCCACGGGCGCCGCCTCAGCAGGCGCCTCAGCCGGTGCGGGCGCCACAGCAGCAGCGTCAGTTTCCGCGCCCACCGCTGGCACCACGGCAGCAGCGTCAGTCGGCACAGGTGCCGCGGGCGTCGCCTCCGCCGTGAGCGGCGTAGCAGCAGCGTCAGTGAGTGTCGCCCTCGCCTGCTCGACGGTCAGTGGCGGAACAAGAGGCGCGGCATCAGCCAGCGTCTCTGCAGCCTCTAGCGTCGCCGGTGCGGGCGCATCTACTCTGGCGCCCGTGGCGGCCTCGGCACTGGCCGGTGCCGGTAGCTCAGCTGCGGCGACGTCGGGAAGCTGCGCGGGCCGAGGACCGGTCGGAGCGTCCGCCGGCTCAGGGCCAGCGTCGAGCTCGTCCACGAAGGCCAGCACGCGCGACGCCGCCTCGGAGAGCTCGCCCGGAGAAGGACTCTCCACCTCTACGTCGAACTCCTCGAGCTGATGACCCTCGTCGAGGACGGCCATGAAGGCGCCCTCGCAGCTCGCGCGCGCCTCTACGACCATGGAGTCGGTGCGAAGGCCGGCGTCCACGCACGATTTGTCGCGCAGGGCTTGAGCACGCCGCTGCTCGAGCATGGTCTCTTCGAGGTGCAGACGTCGCGCACGGCGCTCGGCCGAGACGAACCGCCCGGCGTTGCCACGGCCCTGGGCCTGGATCCGGGTTGCTGCCGCACTATAAACCGGCTTTGGCGCGGTGCCGCCTGCCCTCGTGGCGGCGCGCCCATCCACCACGTTCTCCTCCGAGTCGGGAAGGAGATGCAACGCACGCCGCTGCGTGGAGCGCTCTAGCTGGTACCCCACAAACGTGCGCGCCGGCGACATGCCGTGCTCGCGTTCGACGAGCTTGGTGTTTTTGAAAAAATCGTCCCCGGCGAGGCCCCCACCGGTATTTGGGCTTTTGGTGCGAGCTAGGAGGTGTAACCGCCATCGCTGGCGGTGGCAAGGCAACTGTGGGCGCCAAGTTCGGACCCACATCCGCCATGTCCAAGAAGGGCAAGCTCGACGTGAGTTTCATCAAGCAGGTTGGCTCGGTGGCTGAGTGGTCCAACACAGTGCTCAAGAACTCGGATCAGCTCCTCGGTGCGCCCCGCACAACCACACATACGTTTTCTGCATCTGCTCGTGACCCCTAATAACTCGCCCACGCGCGCAGTGGTAGAGGTGTATGCGGCGCCGTGGGGCCCGAGCGACATGCTCGACGGCCATTTCTCGACTGTGTATTGCGAGCTCGCCGACAAGCTCGCCTTTGGTTTTGTGCGTGCAGTCGCCGACGGGGCCCCTTCACTCAAGGACTACAAGGGAGTGGCCTGCTCCACGTTTCTCTTTTACATGGTGCGCGTGGCATGGCCGGGCGCGGCGGCCGAGCCGCGTGCCTGCAGCGGCTGCAGGCAGGGGGTGCCGACGCGCGGGCGAAGGTCTCAGCTGTGCCCACGCATCCCAACCTCCTCTCTGGCCCTCCGCAGGACGGCAAAGAGGTCGCCAAGATCACCGGCCCCAAAATGTCGGAGATCAAGGCGAAGATCATCGAGCTTGCGCCCAAGTTGTGATTGTGAATTATATTGCGCCGCTCGAGCGAGAGCAGCGTGCACGGCGCCGTAGTCAGCGTTAGTGAGTGCGGGTGAACCCGCGCGTGGCCCCAGGTGAAAGAGGTGTGAGATGTGCGTGTTGCGTCGCTCTCTCCTCCAGACCAGCGCAAACGCGAGAGCGGCGCGGGGAGTGAGACCGAGTGGCGACGGGTGACGGAGACGAGCAGCGCAGCCGCAGCAGCAGCTACGCGCTATGAGTGCGAGCTTGAGCCACTGGACGCTGGCCACTGGAGCTGGAGCTGCTGGAGCTGGAGCTTCTCGCTTCTCGCTGCTCTAACTGCTAACTGCGAAATCAAAATCAAGAAGCCTACGTAGCCTACGACACCTAGCACGCGCCGCAAATTGTGAATAGAGACTATTATATGTGTATCGCATTTTATTTGGGTCTGAGTCTATTATGTATTACATATATATATACATATAATTTTGGAAAAATCTTTGGTGGTGGTGGTGGTTATGACTCACTCTCTCAATCTCAACTCATACTAATACTAATAACATATATAATTTTCGGGTTAACTCGAAAGCCAGTCTGCACCCTCACGCCTACGCCCACGCCCACGCCTCACAGCTCTCAGCTCATAGCTTTGTGCGCTTTGCCAGCTTCAGCTTCAAACAGCACAGCATCAGCGTCAGGCCATACATCGGCGCACATCAGCACAAGCCCTCCCCTGCCCCTGGCGCGTATATTTTTTGGGCTAACCGTGCTAACCGTGCCTGTATTTCACCTGCACCTGTGTTGGCGGGTGGGGTTCCCCTGTGGGCTGTTTCCCCCCTTGTGGTGTTTCCCCCCGCGGTGTTTGGGGGCTGTGCCCCCTCCGGTTCTTTGTCGCGCGTAGCTGCTAGCTTTCATGTCTTTGTGTTCTGTGTTCTCTGGCGTCCCGGCGCCTGGCCGACCTCCCGGCCACCAACAACCTGTGTGTATCCCGCCTGTATCTCACACCTCACCGTATCCTTTGCCTTTGCCTATATTTGCTATTTCTATTTTCGCCTTTGTATCCCGCCGTATCCGTATCTCCGTATCCAGATATCTATCTATCACTATCATCTATATCTATATAGATATATAGCTAATAGCTATACGCTGTGTAGCCATTCTGCAGCAGATCATCTGTATCTTGCATCTTGCGCTTGCTGCGCGCTGCGCGCTATATCCCACTGTCTACTGTATCAAGCTGTATCCGTAGCACAGGTAAGACACGATAGCATGGAACAGGGAGCTATAAAGAACAAAGAGACTAATGGCGAATGACAACATGAGCCAACCTCAGACTGCACCCGACATTATCGCTGCGGTCCGGGTCTCCGGTCTCCGTCCCAGGCCTGTAGACCTATCCCTGCACCATCCTTCCCCTACAGTATGTGCCGGTCACATGTGCACGCGTGCCGCCGCCCAGCCCCGCACCTACCACTGCTCGCCCGCCTCGCGCGTGTCGTCGGGGATGATGAAGTCGGGCATCCCCAGGGCGTCCTCCGACGGCCGCAGCCTCCCACCACTCCGCTGCATCTCGGCCACCGTCCTGTCGACCCACGAGCTGAGTACGGCTAGGGCGGCGCGCTCCTCAGCGCCCGTCGCGCCCTTGGTCGCCGACGCGCCGAAGAGCGCCTCGAGCATCGGCAGGTAGGTGTCCTGCACGAAGCGGAGAAGCTTGGCGAACTGGCGTGGGAATCTCGCCGCGAGCATCCGCGCGGCCGGCTTGAGGAAGGCGAGCAGCAGCGTGGCCGTGATGCGCTGCGGCCGTTGGTTGAGAAGGCGGGCGAGCCAGGCCCACGCGGCGGCGGCGCCGTGCGCGTTGGGCACGGCGCGCATCGCCATGCGCTCGGTGGCGGGCTCGTAGACGGGCACCACCTCCGCCTGCAGCACGGCCGCCCAGAGCGTCACGTAGCCCGCCATCCGGTTGTAGTATTGCTCCTTGGGCTCGAGCCCACGCCCTCGCTCCGCATACCCCATCAGCCTCCGCCAATCGTCGTCGCTCGTGCCGGCGGGGCGGCGGATGTAGTGCGGCACCACGAAGGAGCAGGCGTTCACAAAGTGGTGGCGCAGGTGCTCCCAGAGGGGCGGGAAGCGAGCCCCGATCGAGAGGGCGAGCATGGCGAGCGGGGTGGCCATCGCGGGCGACTTTTCGACAACCATCGCGCCCTGCGCCAGCAGCTTAGCCGCGAAGGCCGAGAGCCCCGCGTGCAGCGCCGCCTCGCCGCCTTGCTGCTGGATGAAGTGCAGCGTCTCTGCGACTGCCTCGGCCTTTTCCCAGACGACGTAGCGCACGCGCGAGGTCTGGCCGACGAAGAGTGCCGCCTGGCGGCACGTTGCGCCGAGGTCGCCCCGCGGCTTGCTCGCCTCGTACTGCTGCACGAACGAGACCGACGCCTCCCACTCCCGCGTCAGCGCCGCCACGTCGGTCTGAGCCGAAACGGACGTCGCGCCCGGCGGCGCCGCTGCGGCGGGCGCGGCGGCTGGCCCGGCGGACGCAGCAGCTGGCGCAAGAGCGGGTGGCGCCGCCAAGCCGAACGGCGCCGCCGCAGGAGCAGGCACCGCCGCGGGAGCAGCGGCGGCCGCGGCACTGGCCGCAGCATCCGCCGCCGCGGCTTCAGCCACCGCCTGTGCCTCAGCTGCGGCCTGTGTTTCAGCCACCACCCTCGCCTCGGCAGCAACCCTAGCCTCAGCCGCAGCTTTGGCCGCAGCGGCCGCCTTGGCCTGACCCTCCGCGGTGGCAGCCGCCTCGGCCGCGCGTCTCCGCCGCTCGGCAGCCTCGCCCTCGCGCTCCGCCCTCGCAGCCGCCATCTCCGCCATGAGAGCGTCCGCAGCGCCAGCGCCAGCCGCAGCCACCCGCCTCGCGGCATCGTCCAGCTCGCTCAGCAGCTCGGCACGCCGCGGGTCGACGGCGCCAGGCTCGCCGCCCTGCATCAAAGCGGCCAGCTGGCCCACCCGACGCAGCTCCCCGCGCCGCAACGCGGCCGCCACGCGCTCCGACTCGTCCGGCGCAGTGTGATACAAGCTCTTGGGGGTCAACCCGGCGCCATAGAACGTAAATGGGACCGAGCCGAGGAACTCAACCTCCGGCGGGACGGCAGAATTGAACCGCATCGGCGCCGGCGGCTCGATCACCGACAGGATCATGTCGTCGTCGTCCAGATATAGTCGCATCGGATGTGGGCCAATGCCGTTCCGTGCGAGCAGTGTACGCGGTGGCGGCGTGGCGGCAGCGGGGTTTACCCTCGGCCGACAGAGGAACGCCTGTGAAATGGTCCGCCCTCACCCTGTGAAGACCCCTGGTGGCAAGCAAAGGTGGCCGATGTAATGGTGACGAGTACGCTGTGGTGCTCAACTTGCAGCATTGGACTTAAAGGCCACGTACCAGTCGTATGCCGGAAACCGGACCCTACCATCACAACCTACAGCCTGTACGCTGTACGGCGGTACACTACTGTGTGCACTGTGTAGAAGTATAAGTATAAGCACATATACACATACATATAATACATACACGATACATAATGTTCATACATATACTGAGATACTGATACTGTATATAATACTGTTTGCCTGTTGCCTGTTGAACAGGCCTGTTGGTTGTGGCGGTTGGCTGCTGGAGCTCATCAGGCAGGCGGTATATATCAGTATCAGGTCTTCTGCGCCTGCGCTTCTGCGGAAGTAAGTAAGAGAAAGGGAAGTAACATATATATAGTACATATTATAGCAAGGCGCAAGGTTTGGTTCTCACGGGGGGTGCCTGCATCCCGCATATTATATATATATATAAGTACCTGATGCCTGGTGCCTGGTGCCAGCTTTGGCCTTTACAAGAGATATTGTTTCACTTCGAGGCTTTATTGCACAATACTATTTTTTGCAAACACCCCCTTTATTGTGCAATATATTGCACAATATTACCAGTTATTGCACCCCCCCGCCCGATTTTGAGGTGTTTTTCAGGTGTTTGTGTTTGGAGGTGTTTGGAGGTATTTTTTTGCTAGCTTTAGTGGTCGGATTTTTGATGGGTGGAGGTGTCTGAAAAAAAATCGAAACTCGTTCTCGACACGGAAAAGGGGGCATTATTGCACATTATTGTGCAATACCCCCCCTCCCAGCCCCCCTTTATTGCCTACAATATTGCGCAATATATTTTCCCCACGACCAATATTGGCAATATCTTGTAAGGGCCAATGCCAGCTGCCTGGTGGCCCAACACCCAATACGGAACACGGGAATACGGGGGTGGTCGGCTGCTCCGCGCTCCGCGTCGGCGTCGGCCCGTCGGCGGTTTATTTTTAAATATACACATACACATATAAAAATGTGTGAGTGTGATGAGAATGAGAAAAAATAGCTGCTAGAAACACCAAAAAAATAGAAAATATATATTAGCTGTTAGCTGTAACTGTACAGTTTAAAACTGTGAACTGAGGAACTGTTAGAATGTTAGAATGAACTGTGTGAAGTGTGAACACTGGACACTGGAACTGTGACTGTGAATGTGAATGGGTGGGTCGCGAGCTCGTGAGCTCGCACACGACACACCTAAATCTCTGGCCTAAATCTAAACGCTAAACGATTTCCTCAATCAACCGACCGGCAACCGGCGGCGGCCGGCGACCGGCAGACGTCAGAGTCAGAGTCTGGCAACGTCCCTCGCCAAGTTGGCCGCCAAGCTCCAAGTCCAAGTCAAAATAACAAGAGTCTCTCAAGAGTCACGCAATAAGTCCAATATCAATATAAGTCCAAGAAGGAGGGACTGTGAGAGTTCTGTGCGGCTTCTGGGAAGAAAGGAGGGCACTGAGATTGGCACTGTGCACAGGGACGGCCTGTGCGCTGTACTCACATTCCCCAAAAATCACAAAACAATCTTATAAAATAAAAGGAAGCGCACACAGTGCACACACATACACATACACATACATCGGAGATCCAAACACAAACACCATGCCCGCGGTCCTACTCGTATGGCCATCGCGTACGGACATCAAATCATTCCACCCAAAGAGCCTCATCTACACATGCAAAAAAAAAAAAAAACGTCGGGACCCATGGTTCTAAACCCGTCCTCGACTATCCCTGGCGGATCTTCTTGCAGCCGCGTGCCTCGAACTGCTCCTTGAGTTCCTTGGCGTTGGCGATGCACGGGAAGAAGTGGACCTGGCCGGGGACCGCGCCCTTGGCCTTGGCCTTGTCCGAGTTGGCCCACTTGCCTGGGCCGACGTCCCACTTGTCCTGCGGCGTCTGTGTCTCCTTGAAGTAGACCAGGATGGGCAGGTCCTCGCTCGGCAAAAAGTCATAGTTGACGAACGACGAATACTTCCACCGATTCTCGCCCCCGACGGCGAAGTTCTCGCCCGACGAGATGAGCTCCGAGTCAGCCGCGAACAGGTTATCGAACTCCTTAGCCTTGACCTCGAACGCGTCGTCGTCAAACACGAACCGGACGCGGGTGGTCTGCACGATGAACAATATGCCGAGCAGCGACACGAAGCCGCCCACGAGCCACGGCGCGGCGAGGGTGAGCCCGCCCAAGGCGATGAACGCGGCCGCCAGCTTATAGTCCGCAGACGGGATGAAGGGATCGCTCATCGTCGGCGGTGAGCTGACGCGGGCAGCTGACAGTGCAACAGTGGGCGAGGCACCGACAACCGACGTTCCCGGAGCCCGCCGGAGGATCGGCGCCGGGCGGCCGCCCAGGGCGAAGCCGTACGCCGCGGGCGACGCCAGTAGCAGAGCTGCGAGGCTAGCGCATCTCATTTCGAAGAATGCACGCTGACTCCTGCGAGCACCTTCGATTCGACAGCGCCGGCCGATGTGCGGGATGATGTGGCGAACCTCTGTGATTTCCGTTCTAAATTAAAAATGCTCAGATACGCAGGGGGGGGGGGGTGCCCGTACTGTATTAGTGGGACGCGACGACATCAAAACCGCACCACCCTCGGGTTAAGTGACTAGCGGTAAACATATATTTCTATCTCGCCTCACGCCACACACGTCACACGACAAGTCTCAAGCTCAAGCTCATCTCCAACCTGGCGCACGCCCAAATGCGAATGCGCGGGCCGTTCGTTCGCCAACACGACGCCCCACCCCCCATCCACCCCCGCTCTTCCCCCAACGTTCGCTTGGGCCCTGCAGGCGCGCAGGGAGCGTGGAACGCAGGCGTGGTTTATGTACTTCTCGGGAGGAAGGCAAGCCCGCCTCGCATCCGCGTCGCCGCCAACTCCGGCGTGCACGGTGGGTCGACCCACGGCCCGCCGACATAAGTCACTCTGTGTGTTGGGAGGCTGCAGCCTTCACGCGAGCGAGGCTTCGAGCCGCGTCGCAACGGCCTGCCCCGCCTCACGCTTGACCTCGAGCTCCGTCAGTTTGGTCACGTTCGCCTCGAGTCGCGCCTGCAGCTCGCTCAGCTCATCGCGCAGCAGGCTGTTCTCCGTCGCAACCTCGGCCATCTCGTCCTGCATAGAGACCAGCGACGCCTGGAAAGGGGCGCGCCACCAAGGCAGGCGTGTGAGTGAGCGAGGCGACCGCCGGGAAGAAAGCGAGAGTTGTGTACCAGTCCACTGCAGGTTCAAACCTGAGGAGAGCGAGGGAAGCGGCATGGGCGCGTTCCCGCACCTTGGCTTCTTCGAGCTCGGCGCGTCTCACCGCTTTCTCGCGGTACGTGTCGCGTGCAGCGAGCTGAGCGAGCGAATCGAGCAACACCTAGTGGGAAAACGCACAACCGGGGTCGGCTTCCGCGCCCTCGCCCGTCCGTAACGCCCAAGCGGCGGGTTAACCAGGGAGGTGGCGCTGCGATGCGCCCCAGACGCACCTCGCAGGCGACGACAGTGTGCGAGAAGACGGAGGCGTTGTTGTCGAGCCTGGCAATGAGCATCGAGCCCGAGCTCACCACGTCCACCTCGCCCTCGCCCTGCGCTCCGCGCGATGTCACCAGGGGAACCTCCCCTGCCAGGCCGATGGTGAAGCCGATGACCGAGCCGTCGGCCGCGGCGACGTGGAAGCAGTAGCGGCACCGCGAAGGCTCGGCCACGACGATGGGCACCTCAAAAACGGCGCCCGGACCTAGCGACAGCGCCGTGGCCGCCCACCGCTGTGTATCCACGGCCGGCTCGTCCGGCTCCGACGCCAGCGCCACTGCAGTGGCGGGTGCCGCGGCAGGCTTGGCCGGCGCGTTGGCGGCGGAGGCAGCCGCGGCGGGCGCCGGCTCCGACGCCGGCGCGCCGGCGGTGGCGGGTGCCGCGGCAGGCTTGGCCGCTGTGTTGGCGGTGGAAGCCGTGGCCGCGGAGGGCGCTAGCGCCGGCGGCGGCGCCGCTTCATCGGCCTGCCGCCTCGCCGGTGGCGTGCCCTGAGTGATGGCGACCAGCCCCTCGATGATCGCACAGTACGACTCCATGGCCTGTTCCGCGGTAAGCGAGCGGCAGTCGTTCCACGCCTCCCACTTGGCGCGCGCGATGGCGTTGAAGTAGCTAGGTGCCTGCGCCGGCGCCGGTTCTTCCGCCTGCTTGAACAGCGCGTACAGCCTGAGGCGCTGGCTGTTGGTGAGCAACTTGGGGGGCAGCTTCTTCGCGTCCTCGGACGCACGCGCGTAGCGCGCGGTTAAGACGGACGCGGTCAAGACGGCGGTCGAATCACCCTTCAGGCCCGCCATGGCCCCGATGGAGGAATTCGTTGGAATCACGCCCGCCGACTGTGTGTGGAAGTCTATATTCGGACTAGGGCCGATTTTAGCCCAGAGGGTCACAAATGGCGGGAAAAACATGCTACTCCCTCGCCCGCCAGCTGGCGTCGGGCCGTGCCTCGTCGCGCCGGCGCACGCGCTCGACTACTTGTGCGCCATAGGCAGCGACGGCGCGCTGAGCCTCCTTTCACCGCCGCGCGCGTCGGCTGGGGCTCCTGGTGTGCTTCCTGCGCTAGAGCCGCCGCAACTCGCACAGCGCATTGAGCTCCCGGCCGACGGCGCGGCCCAGGCGGTCGGATGCTCGAGCGACGGCGGACTGCTTGCTGTGGCTGGCGGCCGGCACGTGTCGCTCTACCTGATCACCGCCAGCGGCGGCCCAAACGCGCGCGCGGACCAGCCCGTCAGCGCGCCAGGCGCCGCGCTGCTCTGGCGCGCCTCGCTCCACTGCCTGCCTCGATCCCTCGCCGCCGCCCAGCTCGGCGGCGCCGGCATCACATCCAAGGCGCTCGTCGCCATGGGCTGCACCATGGGTCTGCTGCTCGTGACGGGCGCGGACGCCTCCTCGATGCGGGGCGGCCGGACTGCTAACGGGGTCGCCAGGCGAGGCTCGAGCACGGCGCAGCTTTTGCTCCAGGGCCTGCCGCTGTGCGCCGTCGCATTTGACGGCCCCGCCAGCCACCTCGCCGCCGCCTCGATCGACGCCGTCGTCTACTTCTTTTCCGTCGAGCGGCACGGCGCGGCCGACGGAGGCCCCGGCGGTCTGCTGCGCCCGCTCTGGCTCGTGCGCGCGCCTCCACAGCTGGACCGGCCCTGCAGCCTCGCCTTCTCGCCGGGCAGGAGACGGCCGCCGTCTTTCCCCGCCGTGGATGCCGCCGCCAGGGGTGGCGACGTACGCGGCGGGCGGGGCGCAGACGACGCGTCTCGACTGCTGCTGGGCGGCTGGCTGGGGCACGTGGCGGTGATCGACTGCGCGGCGACAGTCGTCGACGCGCCGCCGCAACACACCTCAGGGATCGGCGGCCCTGGCGCGGACCCGACTCGCACGAGCGGGACAGGACAGCTGACGGGACGGAGAGGTGGCGCGCCCGTGTCTGCGGCCTCCTTCCCGCCCCAGACCTGGAGACTGCTCGCGCTGCACGACGCCTCGCCGCCGTCTGCGGCCATGTCGCCCATGCTGCCCTTGTCGCCGCCGCCTCCCGCCCCAGCGCCCGCACTCCTCGCCTGCTGCCGCGCACCACACGCAGGCGACGCGGTGCTCGCCTCGCCGGGCGGGGCCGCGTACCTGGCCGCGTCCACGGCTGCTCCCCCCGAGCGGCAACCCGCGCCGTGCGCCCTGCGACTCGTCTCGTCGGGCGCGGGGCCTTGCGCGGCACGACTCCCGCTCTCGGCGCGGCAGGCGCGGGCGGTGGAGGTACGCGGGCTCTGTGTGGGGGCCGTGGCGGCGGCTCGAAGAGGGCCTGGCGCGGCGGAGCGGGGTGATGGGCGAGGCGAGGCGTCGGGGCGGTCCACCACAGCGGTAGAAGAATCTCGTGAGACTCTCCTGGACACCTTCGAGGTCGCGTGCTGGCTCGACGGCGAGGGCGCGCTCCGCTCGCACGTGCTCTGGCCGTGGCTGCCGCTGCTCGCTCGGCGCACCCCCGAGTATGTTCCCGCCGAAAGCGGCAGCAGCGCGGCGGTGGCGCTGGCGCGCGCCTACCTGCCCGAGGAGCTCTTCGGCTCTGGGCGCCTCGTTGTCGACGAGGGACCTGCAGGCGACGCGCCCTTTGCGTCGCTGCGGCTGAGCTCGGGCGAGGTGCGGCTGGCGCGCGACAGCAGCTACGCGGTGTGCGCATGGCTGGCCGCCTGGCACGAGCTGAGCGGCTGGGGTGCGGAGGCTCCGATGGAGGCTCCGGAGGTGGCCTCTGCGATGGAGGCTCCGGAAGTTGCACCGGTGGTCACCCTGGGCCGCGCGCACGTGGCGGTCGTCTCGCACGGCCTCGTCCAGGCGCGGCGGGTGCCGGAGCGATGCGGTCCAGAGGGCGTCGGGCCGAGGGGCGAGAGCTTGGCGGAGGAGGGGGCGTGGGTCTCGTGGCTGCTCGGCTTCTCGCCCTCGGCGGCCGCGATCGTCAGCGGCCGGCTGCTGCTCCTCTCGGGCCGCACGCTGCACGCGTTTCCCGCGGACGCCTCCACCGAGGCCGCGGTCCGAACGCTCGAGCTCCCCGCCGCGTTCGTCGCCTCTGCCGGCGGCGCGACGCTGCTCCCCGACGCGGACGACGACGCCCGCTTCCTGCTGCTGCTGCTCGCGCACGGTCGCCGCGCCGAGTACGGGCTGCTGCGCGGCGTCGTTGGCCCCGACGGGCGCGTAGGCTGGGACTCGGCGGAGCCGCGTCTCCGTGTGCTGCGCGCGCCGTGGGAGAGCCGCGGCGCGCCGACGCTGGTCCGCGCGCGGGGCGACGAGCTCCTCTTTGAGCGCGAGGCATGCGAGTGGACGCGGTGCGACGCGGCCACGGGCGCGTTTGTGGTTCTGGCCGGCAGCCCGCTCGCCGTCGCCGGTGTGAGGGGGGTGTAGTTTGTAGGGCCGGCTCTAGTGCACACCGTTGGAGCCGGGTTTGCCCTATTATTTGAGGTCTCAATTCCGGTGTTCCGGTGTGTGGTAGTTGATATTAGCTGACCCTAGACCGCTAGACCTAGCAGCAGACCTGAGACACGTGTAGGTGTAGAGAAGTAGTAGAAGTAGAGACCATCCACATATATAATATCCAAATCCACAATTCCGATTACATTTTTACAGCAGGGGCGGCGGGCACAGGGGCTGGAATAACGACCCCGTTCCCCGTTCCTCCCCTCTAACCTCTAACTCTAACTAACTAAAAGACGGGTAGTGTGGCCCGCCGCTGCGGAAGAAATTCTGAATGATGAAGAAACGAAACACCGCAGCGCTTCCAATGGGCTGTGGCGCAGCGGAAGAATGGGCTGCGGCGCTCCGCGCAGCTTCTTTTTTCGCGCATGTACTCGTACCCATTCCCCAGCCCCCTCCCTATTTGCGGTTATGATGATGTGATGATTGTCGATGATGAGCGCGACTCACACTCACGCTACATCGCGGCCCACACAGGCCTCCAGGCCATTTTTTTTTTTTTTTTTTTTTTTTTTCTTCTTTTTTTTTTTTTTTTTTTTCTTGTCCCCACTTTTTTT
>Ga0335398_10002361_pt1 | contig 30032 bp, 26 predicted proteins | sample BON03_FD_205742 | JGI IMG/M metagenome (GOLD analysis project Ga0335398, IMG submission 205742) | Freshwater microbial communities from Lake Bonney liftoff mats and glacier meltwater in Antarctica - BON-03 (spades assembly) (version 2) | ecosystem: Environmental > Aquatic > Freshwater > Ice >... | reverse complement strand
ATGCAACCGAAACATCAGATGAGCCAGATGTCATAACTGGGTTACCGTTTACGTCCTTCAAGGTTCCAGTAACTGTCGTGGTTGTACCAGCGGCAATTGAGGCCTTGTCGAATGTAAGGGTTGCACCGGAGTCGTGAGCGGCAGCATCAAAGACGATCTCTGATGTAGTTGTCGCTGTTCCTGAGGTGAAGGTAACGGTGTAGGTACCAACCAAACGAGAAGTGAACTTCAAGTTGGCTGTTTGACCGTTAGCAGCAATGGTTAGAGTGTCGCTAGCAGTTGCAGTAACTGAATCAGCGTTCTGGATCATTAGACCCGGTGCTGACACAACAACGTCGCTGAACGAGTTCTTGACGCCGATTGCAACAGTAGCTGACCAGCTCAGTGCCACACCATACGAAACAGAAGCTGAAACGCTAACCGTACGGCTGGTGAATGCATCTGTTCCAGCTTTGTAGGTGTATACGTTCCACGATGCTGTGTCCGTGCTGAGAGCTTTCCAGTTCTGAGTCGCCTGGTCAAAGTTCTGTAGTGTGAAAGTAACCACTGCAGAACCAGTTCCAGTTGCAGGCGTTGGCGTCAAAGTAACGGTCGCGGCACCAGCAACTACTGCTGATGAAACTGTCGCACTTGTTGTTGACCCCAACTTGACCGATGCTGCGATGCGCAGATCAGTTCTTGGAGTGGCAACGCCCCATTGGTCATCAACTGTTAGAGCAAAGCTCTTTGCAGCTCCTGCTAGTCCCGCTGTGGCAGTCGGAGTGTAAACACCCGCGATCGTAGCGCCTGTAAGAGTAAGCACCTCATCTACTGAGAAATTCTGAGCCTTCAGAGTTAATGTGATGGTGTCAGTTCCAGCCGTGTCCTGTCCGAAAGTAGAAACAGCAAATGTTGTCGTTCCTGATGCGTGAGTGAATCCCGCAGCAAGAAATGCAGACTGGCTTGTGTACGTTACACCATTCAGGATTACTCCAGAATCAGCATCAAAGTCGATGCCACTTCCAACTGCCGAAACAGTTACAGCGGTTGCAACAGCAAATGCGACCGAAGTTGCAGTTCCCGCGTAAGGGTATGCGTTTACATTGAATGCACTGTTAGGGCGCACTGCTCCGGTTACCAACGAGTTATCCCCCGCAGCTGCAGAAATGCTTACACCCGTAATGGTGCGTGCGGTAACCCCAGCAACTACTGCATCCAAAGCAAGCTTCTCTTCAGCAATGCTAATTGCTGCGTCGAAGCTCTTTTTGGCTGAAGTGAAGTAATAAAGAGTTGCGCTCACACTGGCAGACGGAGAGGCACTTAGAGCACCTGTGGCTACAGCGGCTGAGAAAGAGAAGTTTGCAGCTTCAATCTCTGCGCCATAGTAGCCCGGGGTTCCTGCGCCAGCTGCGGCCGTGGCTGAAATCGTTCCCGATTTACCTTTTGAGACCTCGTTCGAGATGCTCACACCAACTGCAAGGTAGCCGTCAAGCTGGGACCATCTAATGTTTCCAGCGGTTACGGTTGCAGATGCTGTAGCACCGACGTTCGCTTCTGTCTGAGACCCCAAGGTCACGTCGCCACCCATGGCACTCCAAGGCACGAACGAAATTACATAAGGGGTGCCCGCTGTGTCGCCACCAGTCAGACCCGCAGTTCCGTCAATGTCCAAGAATGGTGTGACTGTTACGTCCACCTGAGGAGAAACCGAAGTTAGGCCATCAAGCTGAAACGAAACATACGCGCTTGTCGAAGGAACTGCTACATAACCAACCCGTGCAGTCAATGATGACACGGAAGTAGCTCCCGCTAGATCAGCTGCGCCGGCGGCGAAGTTTCCATCACCGTCAACCAATAGGTCCATTTGGACCGCAGTTGAAGTCGTATTAATTGAGTACTGGATCGACGCATTTTGAACAGTACCAGAACTGCTGCCGGCGTCGGTGTTAATTGCCCCAGTTACCCCAGTTCCATAACGAAGACGCGTTTCAAAAGTCTCTGTGTGAATCATGGTGTTCTGTGATGATGCTGCAGCTCCGGTTGGAGAGATCACTGCTGCAGTCTCGTTAGCTTGAGCAGGCGCTAAGCCCACAAAAGTCGAAGCTACAAGAGCGAAAATCGCACCGAGTGCAAGACCATTACGGTTCTTGTTCTTTTGCATGTTTTTTCTTTCTTCTTGGTTTACAACTACCCATGGGGGCAGCTGTTCTGAGAGCGTGCAACCACCAACCAAGCAGGAGATTACAAACCCTCAATAGTAGGTTAGCGGGACAAGTGGTGAGATGTTACGGTTTTGCGCCTAAGTTTTTGAAGAAAATTATGCTCTTGGAGTCAATGAAATTGAGGAACTCGTTAGTTGTCCAGTTGGTGACAGCAGGAGATCGACTCTCAGGGCGCTCCGGCTAACCACAGTGTCGTTGATTGCCACGAAGTCAAACTCTCCAGAAGCGTCGCCAATCAACAGATCGGTAGCGATGTATTCAATCAATATCGTTCCGTCTGGACGGGTGGTTTTTTGAGAAAAAGACACATTCGGGACAGATATGAAGTCTTTGCCATCCACCGAAATCTTGAACCAGGCTGATTCAATTCCACTCTTAGAGGAAGCATCGAAGGTCAGCCTTCCGGTCAAGCCGGAACCAGTGCTGAGTTCCACGACCCCAGACGATGCAAGATAGGCCGAAGATGCTCCAGAGGCCGAGGCAAGTGACGAGGCCGCAGAGTCATTCAGGGTTTGCTGCAATGAACCTACAACCAAGCTCCGCTGGATTGATTCTTCCCTGGGCTCTTCCGAAGTGGACTCGATCGGATTGATCGCAGGTAGTGCAAATTGAGTGTCGCTATCGATGATGTCAGCACCACTTTGATTCTCAGGCTCATTAGTGACTAAAGCGGCTGCGGCTGGCCCGTCTGCTGCAAGCTCGATTGGCTGTGGTTCGTCGGAAGATTCTCCTGAATTCGAATCAGCGGGTGCTGCCGGGCTGGTTGCAGAATTGTCTGCTGAGCCCGGTGCAGCGGGATCTTGAGCTATCACCAACGGCTGCGAAACAATTTCCTCGGAGGTTGTGGAAGCTAGGTTTGGAATCACACCGATGGAAACAGCCAGAACCAAGAGAAATGCTCCGGCAACCGAGGCGATCTTGCCACTGTCAAAAGCCGCCTTCCTGGCAGCCAAAGACAAAATTCCAGACATCGAAAGCCCTGCGGTCTCGGCTTCGCCAATAAGGGCTTTCTTAAAGGCTGACCTCGAGCGGAATAGAAGTTGGCGGAAAGCATTCTCGCTGAGACCCATTTGAGCTGAAACAACCTGCGCGCTCTTCTCTTCATAGAGGGTCGCGATAAGCGCCTCTCTATGACGAGGCTGCAACTTGGCTAATGCCAAGCTGACAATTGCTGCATCGTCTGCTCTTTCTAGGTCTTGGCTAATCTCTGGGATGTTTGCTTCAAACTCACCATGTTCATCTATAGGAGCCAGGCTCACTCTGCTGTTTGCACGAATAACATCAAGAGCCAAGAGCCTCGTCTTCCACTTCAGGAACCTCAAAACTCCTAATTCAGAGTCGAGTTCCGGAAGGGTGGTCATCAAATAAAGAAAAGCATCTTGAACAACTTCTTCAACCTGTGAAGAGTTGTTCAAGAACCTCTTGGCGTGGCGCTCTAGGTGAGGTCGAAAACGAACATAAATAGAAGCAAAGTCCTTTGCTGACCAGTCCTTCAATACTGCAGGTGTCAAAGAGTCAGCAAAATGCTCTTGAAATTTAGGTAGGCCAAACTCCTTGTCAGACTCTTCATCAAGAAGAGATTCCAACGAGTCCTCATTATTGAGGCTCTTGGGGTCAAAGAATTCGGTCATCACTTCTAATATACGGGCCGTGTCAATAGTTGTTACGAATTTTTTGTAGTTCACTCCTGGCAAACAACAAGATCAAACCGTCTAAGAGTAGTTAGTCAGACTTTTTAGCGCAGACAATGTGCAACGGAAAAAGGTTCCAGTTTTTAGTCGTCTAGCCCCATTAGCTTCACTGCCTTTTCAAAGTCAGGCACCTTCTTCTGAAGCTCCCTAAATGTCCCTTCGGCGACAATGACGCCGTCGTTCATGTAGATGATCTTGTCGGCGTTCTTTACGGTCGAGAGCCTGTGAGCAATCAACACAACTGTCATTTGACCCCTAAGGCCGTCAAGCACCTCATTGATTTCAGATTCTGTTTCAGCATCTAGCGCACTGGTTGCCTCGTCCAGAAACAGAATGCCAGGGTTTCGATATAAAGCACGGGCTAGACCGAGTCTTTGTATTTCTCCCCCAGAGAGCTGACCTGAATCTGGCCTCACCTCCATAGACATGGACTCTTTGGAAGCGAAGTGAGATAGCCCTGCCAGTGTCAACCGATCAGCCACGGAATCGAAGTCGGTATCTTGCAGCGGCGCTAGCGACACGTTCTCAGCCAGAGTTCCGGAAACAAGGTGGGGTCTTTGCGGGACGATGCCTATTGCCCCTTGGCCATTTTCTAGTAGCCACCTAGGTGACACTCCACCAAGAGAGATTTCACCAGAGTCGGGAAGTCTAAATCCCGTTGCGAGTTCAAATGCGGTTGTCTTGCCTGCCCCAGAGGGACCAACAATCGCGACCTTTTGACCTGGCTCAACATTGAATGCCAGCTCCCGCACAACCTGCACCCCAGAAACAAAGCTGAATGAAACGCCTTCCACTCTCAACGAAAGTGGAAAGGCGTCAACGGTTTTATCGATGTCGTCAACAAGGGAACCCTCGCGCTTAGAAATAGTCGTGAGCCGCTCAAGAGCCAATGCTCCCCTGTTCGCCCCATCCACCATCGAGTTGATTGCAGCTTGCAGCGGAAGCAGCGATGCTACCAAGCGCAAACCGCCAGCCATAAAGACACCGATGGTGACAGCCTGAGAAGGAAGATCACTGAAGACCACGATTCCGGCAAGAAAAGCGAAGATGCCAAGAATCAGGGAGGTTTCAATCACGTATCGTGGGAGGCTGTTAAGTGTGTAAATAAGCCCTGTACTGGTAGCTGACTTGGTTCTTCCATCAGCGAACACCTTCACCCACGGTGCTAGCAACCCCGAGGCCCTAACTTCACGACGAACTCCAAATAAATCTCTGCTTGAGGTAAGCGCTATCTCTGAACCTGCCAGCTGCAGCTTGCCATTAGACCGAATTTTTCCTGTGACCACTTTGCCGAGGGCCCAGAGTACCCCCACCAAGTAAACAAACATTGCGACAGTTGCTATGGGATTCACCAGAATAAATGCGGCGGCCATGGCGACCAAGAGTGATGCTTCAGAGATCACCGCAATTCTGGCGTTTATGAACATTGAAAGTGCCTGAGTGGAGAGAATCGAAACATTTTGAAACTCAGAAAGGCTGTCAGAAAAACCTTGCTCACCCTCGCTGCCTCCGGTGAAGTAATCCCTGGCAAGAGTTTCAGAAAAATCGGCTTCCAAGGAAGCGACAAAGAGAGCGGTTTTTAGGTTTAAAAAGATAGAGAAGGCAGACTTCAACAAAAAGGTCCCCGCAATTGCCAAGGAGATGACAACGGCAGCTCGTTCGTTGATGACAACTTCGCCAATAACCGGGATATTTAGCGGCGCTACTGAGCCGCCACTTGTGGCAAAGGCTCCAAATGAAGTTGCTAGCAGGGCAATTCCTGCCAGTCCGATGATATCCAGAAGGTTCGCTGCTACCCTTGCAAATGCGAAACGGTAGATTCTGAATTTTGACTGCTTTGATATCACGCCGCCAACAGCGCGAAGCGACATAGAACCTTTATTGGCTTTCATTGCAGATAGCCTATTGGCAGATATCGATACAGTTAAGTAGTTCTGAGGGAAGGGTCTGGATAAGTCATGTCTATTGCAGTGGTGATTCCTTCTTTTCGCGTTACCGAACACATTCTTGAGGTACTAGCAAATATCGGCCCTGAAGTTGAGCGTATTTACGTGATTGACGATGCTTGCCCAGATAAGTCCGGGGAGTTTGTAAAAAAGCACTCAAAAGACAAGCGAGTGCAGGTCTTCTTCCACGAAACCAACCAGGGTGTTGGTGGTGCTGTTGTCACTGGTTATAAAGCAGCCCTTGCAGACAACATAGATGTGGTCGTCAAAGTTGACGGCGACGGACAAATGGACCCAGACCTGATTTTGACTATCGCCAAGCCAGTGCTTGAGGGCAATGCTGACTATTCAAAGGGCAACCGGTTCGACTCTTTAGAGAACTTGTTCTCAATGCCAAAGATCAGGATTCTTGGAAATGCTGTTCTTTCTCTTTGGTCAAAACTCTCCTCTGGTTACTGGAACATAACTGATCCGACAAATGGCTTTACTGCCATTCACCGAAAAGCTTTGGAAGCAATCCAGCTAGACAAGCTTCGCAAAACCTACTTTTTTGAATCGGACCTCTTATTTCGCTTGAGCATCGTCAATGCAGTGGTGATGGATGTCCCAATGGTTTCGGCTTATGGGAACGAGAAGAGCAACCTAAAGATTCGCAAGGTCATCTTCGAGTTTCCATGGAGGCACACCGTAAACCTCCACAAGCGGTTGTTCTACAAGTACTATTTGCGGGAATGGTCGGTTGCCAGCTTTGAACTTCCAGCAGGAATTGGGTTGACAATCTTCGGTGCTTGGTTTGGTTTAGCTAGGTATTTTGAGGCTTCCGGTGCAGGACAAGCAACTACCGCTGGTCAAGTAACGCTCTCAGCGCTTGCGCTGATTCTTGGTGTTCAGCTGCTACTTTCGTTCTTGGCGTACGACGTTCAATCGGAACCAAGGGTTCCAAGACAAAAGAGATAACCGGGGTTTGACATGAAAGCAATTTCCAAGTTTTTCAAGGACTGGAGAAGTTACACGCTTATTGGCAGCCTATTGGCAGTTGCAGGCTGGGTCTTTTCTCGTGTCAGTGCAGTAAACCCCGCAATCCTTGGTGATGAGTACCTGTATTCAATCAACGCTCGTCATGCGGCACCGTGGGATCCGTCTCCTGCTGGAGATTTCTCGAACTACCTTTTCAACCTCGTCTATAGCTCAACGAATCTTTGCGGAGATGCTTTCTACACCTGCGGCAAAATCCTGAACCTGATCTTTTTTGTTGGATTCTTGACAGTTGTTTTCATAATCGCAGTTAGGTTTTTGAATTACTGGGTAGCACTTGCCTTCACAGTTGCCGCTGGGCTCTCACCGATCTCTGTCTACACATCGATGTTCTTGCCGGAGTCGATGTATTTCTTCATGATCAGCCTGGTTTTCTTGGCTGTCCTGAAAGCGGCAGATTCATACGCCTGGAAAGACTGGGTTTTGGTTGGAGCTCTTATCGGTGTCGCGTCCCTTGTGAAGCCACACGCTTGGCTATCTGCGATTGCAATCGGAATCTTTTTGGTAGTGCTTGGCCTGACTCAGGCAAAGCATCGATTCAAGCCCTTATTCAAGGCAATTGGGGCAATTTCAGCTGGGGCGATTCTCGGTCGCATCGTGATCGGATTCCTCATTGCAGGTCCCAGGGCGCTTGACTTCTTTGGTATTTACCTTGGAGCAAATGTGCTGGCAGATGTTGTGGAAGGTGTTCCTGCTCAGACGGATGAAGCAGTTGGAATTGTTGGCAGCTCACCGATGAATGGAGTGATATCGCTCTTCGGAACTCAGTTGAATGTTCATGTTCTCACTCTGGTTGCTCTAATCGGAGTTGCTTTCATCGGGCTAGTTGTTGGCCTAGTTGAGCTAATTAGAACAAGGCAACCGTCTCCTGTGACAGTTCTTTCGCTTTTCATGTTCATTTGGCTCGTGGCAATGACAATTGAAATCATCATGTTCACTGGCTGGATTACCGGCGCAGGTGACGACCACACCGGCAGAGTTTTGTCCAGGTATTACGACTTCTTATTCGTCTTTGTTCCACTGGCGGGTCTCTCTGCTCTCAGCTCCAAGTTTGCAGCTGAGACAAAAATCTGGATTAGGTTGCCGCTGGCTGGACTAATGCTTCTGTTGCTAACTCCTGCCTTCACCGGGTTCTTCGGAACCCTGGAAATACAAATTGCTGACGCACCTAACCTCGCAGGTCTTGTGGTGAACCTGGATGTCTTCAACGCTGTTGCCATGATTGGGTTCTTAGGTCTGTTGGTATTTGCCTTCCAGCCAAAATTCACTCCATGGGTTTTCGTGTTGCTATTGCCAGCAAGCATGGTTGCTACCGGCTACACGATCCAGGGTGAATACGACCGAATCCGTGGCTACGAAAACGCTCAAGACCTGGCTGGTAAGTATCTAAATCAAAACTTGACTGCGGAGGAAATTGATGCCACTTGGATCATTGCCACCTCAAGGTTCGAGGCAACAAACGTTGCCATATGGGCAGACTCACCGACAGTCAAATATGAGCTGTTTGCTCCAGGTGGCGTTCTAGACGATTCCCTTACTCCCGAGGGAACTCAGTACATTCTTGCAACTGGAAACCTGTCATACGCGGGAGAAGCAATCGAGACAATCACCGGTGACGGTTACACCCTCTACAAGCTCAAATAGGAGCACGCCTTGAGGATTCTGTTTTTGCATGAGGTGAACTACCTCAAGAAGCCTATTTTTGAAATGCACGAGTTTCCAGAGCATCTGGCCGCCCTTGGCCACACTGTCGGTTTCATCCAGTTTCCTGAGGGCGAGAGCCGTGCATCGTTGTCCGGGACACCATTCAAGCAGCAGGTTCACGGGCGAGTTCTAACCGTTCAGAGCCTCACCCTCTTCACACCAAAGACTTTGAGTGGCGGTTTCATAGGTCGACTGCTGGCGGTAGTGACCTTCAAAGGAAGCTTCCAAAGAATCGTCCAAGACTTTGCCCCGGATGTTGTTGTGAGCTTTTCAGTTCCAACATCTGGATGGCAGGCGGTTCAGGTTTGCAAAAAACTAGGTATTCCTTTGGTGTTTAGGGCACTTGATGTGAGTCACAAAATCAGAAAGTCTGCTCTGTCACCTCTTATTAAAGTTGCTGAAAAATACATCTACAAAAATGCCGACTGGGTGTCTGCAAATAACCCAGCCATGCTGGAATACGTTCGTGATGCTGGAGCCCGCTCTGAAAGTTCGGGCGTCAATTTCCCACCATTAGATTTGAAACATTTTGCAGATGCGAAAAAGACGAAGAAACAAATGAGGGAGAAACTTGCCGCTCCTGCAGACGCAAACGTTGTCGTTTACATGGGTAGCTTCTTCTACTTCTCCGGGTTACCCGAGGTCATAAAAACTTTTGCTGAAATCGCTAACAAGAATGATCGGCTTGTGTTGATCGGTGGTGGAGAACAAGATCATGAACTTCGGGAGCTTTCTAAGGCCCTAGGCACTGAATCACAGATTATTTTTACCGGAATGGTCCCCTATTTGGACTTGCCCAACTACCTTGGCATTGCCGACGTAGCGATCAACCCCTTGAACCCTTCTGTGGTTGCTAGCACCGCCCTGCCAAATAAGGTTCTCCAATACATGGCATCAGGGTTAGCAGTTGTAAGTACGAACCTCAAGGGCCTCGAGCAAACCTTTGAAAATAGCTTGCCTGGGCTTCAATTTGTCGAGCATCCGAAATACCTCCTTCCCACTGCCCTTAAGGTCGGAACCGACTCTGCCGCAAATTCTTCGGTGGGCGAGGAGAACAAAAAGGCCGTGGCTGAGCTCTTTGACAAAGATCTAGCGATCCGTTCCCTTGAGAAGTCACTTCTAATGTTGGCAGGAGAGAAAACTTGAAGCGTCTAATCGTCTTGGGTTCAAATGGAATGCTCGGCAGTGAGGTTTCTAGGGTTGCCAGAGAAAGCGGACTCGAAGTTATTGAGGTTTGCAGGAGCAGCGATGTGCCATTCGAGGCGGAATCAATGGATTTTGACCAGGTCGCTATAGAGCTTGGACTTGGCGATACAGACTGGTTAGTCAACTGCATCGGATGGATCCCTCAGAAATCCACAGGGGACGAGGAGGCAGATGCCCATTTAGCTGAGCTCTTAAACACTTCACTCCCAGGCCAGATCTCCAAGTCACGAAAGAAGCACGGTTTTCATTGGATTCAAATCGGGACCGATTGTGTATTTAATGGCAAAAGCGGTGGTTACACAGAACTCAGCCCTAAAAATGGTTCAGATTTATACAGTCTTTCAAAAATTGCGGGCGAAAAGCTCTCTGGTGGAGCAATACAGATTCGCTGTTCCATTGTGGGGAGAGATGTAAGGACTCACTCCGGCATCTATTCATGGTTTAAATCTGCCATAAAGAACGCCAAGGTGAACGGCTACACAAACCACCACTGGAATGGTGTTACGACAACAGCCTTTGCTCGCCTTGCAGTCGGCTTGGTCAGCCAAAATTGGACCCAGCCGGTGGATCAACATTGGATCCCGCAAGATGTTGTTAGCAAGTATGAGCTCCTGCAGCTATTCGCCAGCAGCCTGGGTGAAAGAGCAAACAATGTAAAAAGAACAGCTGCCAATGAGACAGTTGACCGAGAGCTCGAAACCGTCAACCCTGAAGTCAATAGTCAGCTCTGGGCGATAGCCAGATATCCTGAGGTTCCCACCATCGAAAGTCTTTGTCAGGAATTCATCAAAATAGATAGAGAGCTAGGCTTTAGCAATGAGCAATAATGACGCGGTCAAGGGTTCGAAGGTTGTTATAACAGGTGGCACCGGTTCATTCGGGTCAACCATGGCAAAGCATCTGCTTAGCAGAGATGTTGGCGAGATTAGAATTTTCAGCCGTGACGAGGCGAAACAAGATGCTATGCGTCACTCAATCAACGACAACAGGGTTCGTTTTTTCATTGGTGACACCAGAGATGCAGATTCAGTCAACGGCGTAGTCCGTGGTGCTGACCTCATCTTTCACGCTGCTGCTCTAAAGCAGGTTCCCTCAGCAGAGTTCTTTCCACTAGAAGCAGTAAAAACAAACATTAACGGCTCTGCCAATGTGCTTCGGTCTGCGATTGCTAACGAAGTGAAGGGTGTTGTTTGCCTTAGCACTGACAAGGCCGTCTACCCAATCAATGCAATGGGCATGACCAAGGCCCTAATGGAGAAAACAGCCCAAGCTTTTGCTCGCGACAGCATTGAATCTGCAACAACAATCTCAGTCACCCGCTATGGAAACGTGATGTATTCACGAGGCTCTGTGATTCCGCTGTTTATATCTCAAATCAGGTCTGGCAACCCAATCACCATTACAGATCCCACAATGACTAGATTTCTGATGTCATTGGCGGAGTCCGTTGACCTGGTGGAATACGCCTTCGAAAATGCGGAGACCGGTGACCTTTTTGTTCGAAAGGCCCGAGCATCAACAATTGAAGTTCTGGCAAAAGCCTTGACTGAGATGTTTGGTGGCAGCGAAAACCAAATCAAAACCATTGGCTTTCGACATGGGGAAAAGTTGTTTGAATCTCTCCTCAGCACCGAAGAGCGCGCCAAGGCTGAGGACCTAGGGGACTACTTCCGGGTTCCGCTGGACACAAGAGACTTAAACTACTCCGAGTATTTCGAAGAGGGCGAGCAAAGAAAGCCTGACCTAGATGCCTATACCTCTCATAACACAGAGCGTTTGGATGTTGAGGGCGTGAAGCAGCTGCTGTTGACAATCCCAGAAATAAGGCAGGAACTAGGACTGTGAAAAAACTTAAAGTAGTAACAATTGTCGGCACGAGGCCAGAGATCATTCGCCTCTCGAGACTCATTCCAAAGCTTGATGAATACACCGACCACATCTTCGTCCACACCGGCCAGAACAGCGATCCAAAGCTGAATGAAATTTTCTTTGAAGATCTAGAACTCAGAGCGCCTGACTACTACCTAAACGTTGACACTTCATCGATGGGTTCGGTTATGGGAGACGTCATCAAGAAGTCCGAAGAAGTTTTCCTCAAGGAAAAGCCAGATGCCGTGATGATCCTGGGAGATACCAACTCCGCAATCGCCGCAATAGTTGCCGAGAGGTTCCACATCCCCGTTTACCACATGGAAGCAGGGAACCGCTCTTTTGACAACAACGTCCCGGAAGAACTAAACCGCAAGATGGTTGACCATGTTGCAAGCTTCAACCTGCCTTATAACGACTACTCGATGCGTAATCTCCTAGCCGAAGGCATTCACCCGAGGTTTATCCAAAAAACTGGATCTCCAATCAGAGAAATCTACGAGCACTACCGAGACAAGATTGTTGCCTCAACAGCAGTTGAAGACCTAGGTCTAACTGCAAATGGCTACTTCCTGGTCTCCGTGCATCGACAAGAAAACGTTGATCTGCCAGAAAGACTTGAAAGAGTCCTAGATTGCCTTGTTGCAGTCAGAGAACATTGGAATCTTCCAGTTTTAGTATCTACTCACCCACGCACGAAAGTCAGATTGGAAGCCTTGAATCGGTCCGGGCTTGAGGGAATAACATTTCACGAGCCATTCGGATATCTTGACTACAACAAACTTCAGCTACATGCCAGGTGTGTTATTTCGGACTCGGGCACAATTAGCGAAGAATGTTCAATTGCGGGATTCAAAGCCGTTAGCCTCAGAGACTCAAATGAGAGGCCCGAGGCCATGGAGACAGGTTCCATGATTATCCCAGGCTTAGACTCTGGTAATTTGATAAATTCGATGGAGCTTGTGCTCGCGAGTAAGTCGATTTCCCTCACGCCGGAAGGTTACGATCCTGCAGATTTTTCTGAACGTGTGATGAAGTTCTTGTTTTCCACAGCGACCAAGCACAAGACTTGGAAGAACCTTAGGGCCCAATCAAGCTGATTACCTGTTTGCTACATATCCCTATGGCACATTTCTAAGCAGGTCAAACTTTTCGGCCATTCCATGATGATGATTCCATGGGAAGAGTCCGTTTTAGTGGATTTGGTCCGCGTGGGCGGTTCTGGAGGTGCCATGTGGCTTAGGTGCTTCTTGACCGGGGTTGATGCCGAAAGTATTATTAAGGGAAGTACGCTATTAGAAATCTTGGGAATTTCCCTGCTAGACCACATCAAATTGAAGTTGATAACTTCTCCCCCGAGGTCTTGAAATTTTACCTGCTAAGATGACAGAGGGGTTGAACTGTAGCGGGCATCGATACTCTTTTTGAACTTAAAATAGCTCGCTCGGATATTTTCTTGTTGCGCAGACGGCTCACAGGCGCAGAACATCGAAACATACCGAGTGCCACCCGGGATCCGGAAACGTTTCTTTAGATTGCAGCGCTCCATAAGAACTCGTCTTCACAATCGTGAACCCGGTGTCTCGCTTCATCTTCCACAAAATGAATACTCTCAGATGGATTCACTCAAGGAAGGACTGCTTACCAGGAGAATTGTTTCGACAGGTTGGCCCATTTCTGACATCCATAAACACAGAAAAAATGGAGAGGAAGCGCTCGAACCCTGGAAGCCCGCGAGCCCGTCAAGTGCTCTTTTAATTTGAAGAGCACGTGTGGGCAATAAAGAGTTGACACCAATTGCAATTGGTCAAGCGTTTTCTCGACTCGGGGCACTGAATTCCAGGACTCAACTATCTTTATTGCATTCGACACAGCCCATTAGGAGGAAACTGATTGAGTCTGGACTGGAAATCCCTCCTTGGGCCTACTTGGAAGAGGCCTTTGGGTCCCTTGATTGCAGCAAGCAGCAACTAATTCTTAAGCGTGTAATTTATGATTTTGCATCCAGTTTTGAGCGATGTAGTTCCGCAGGGCTCAGGCTGGCCTGCCCCGGCGGCTCGCCGGATAGCCTGAAGCAAACGCAGTGGGCTGCGCTCTGCTAAATCCATTGGATGAGAGCGATCTGTTTGCAAAAATTGAATGCTCCTCAACCGTTGCAGGATCAAAAGGGGCAAACGGACGAGTTCTAGATCAGTAATTTCTCGGAAATTGTTCATATTTTTGCTGCTGTCAATTACGGAGTTAAGGGGAAACTGAATGTAATTTTGCGGCGTTGGCATGCATTCAGCATCAAAACACCCAACAATTATCGGTTAATAGGAGAGCTCAGGAAATTTTCAATTGTGAGACGTAAACCTTTTTCCAGGTCAACTCGAGGCTCCCAGGACAGTAATTCCTTGGCTAATTCGATGTCAGGCACCAAGGCTTTTGCTGAGATGCTGGGGGCGGGAGAAAATTTCAACTCCGAAGGTGAATTTGTAATTTTTATTATCTTTTCAGCTAATTCGCGAAGGCTTATCACTTCAGTGCTCCCTAAATTCAAGGGGCCAACCTTCAACTCTTTGGAATCCATCATGCGTGAGATTCCCGTTACCAAATCGTCGATAAATAGGAACGACCTTCGATCCTGACCATCGCCATACATAGTGATTGGCTTACCACTTACAGCTTGTGAGATAAAATTGGTCATAACACGGCCATTACCCCAGGACATGCCGGGTCCGTACGTACTGAAAATTCTTGCAACTCTTATAGGAACTTTGTGCACCGTGTGGAATTCTGAGCAGAGGGTCTCTGCCAGCCTTTTACTCTCAACATAGCTGGCCATCTCTCCAAAAGTATCAGAGCTGCCTAGATAGCTTTCTGATTGCGGAGATACTGTCGCTCCGCCGTAAATTTCTGCGGTGGATGCTTGGAAGAATGGGACTTGCAGATCAGCAGCGAGGTTCAAAAGGTTCCACGTGCCCATTACGTTTGTTCGGATGGTTTGGAGGGGGTCTTTCTTGTGCTGCATTGGAGATGCCGGGGAAGCAAGGTTATAAATAGCATCGACATTCAGAAGCAGGGGTGAGCCGAGGTCTGAAATTATGTGTGTGTGGCGCGTTTGCGAATTGCCCGGCAAATGATTCAAGGTCAGATTGGACCTGCCGACAGTTATAACATCGTGGCCTTTGCTAAGGAGTGACCTGACAAGATGGCTGCCGATAAACCCACCACCTCCCGCAACTAAAATTGGCAAATTCGCTTCCCCTCGGATGTTATTTGGGTCAAAAAATGCAAAGAAATTTGCATCTACAAGTCCTGAGGACCTGCGTTCATAAGTCCCAGTTTAGCGACAATGCTACCCCCAAAGTTGTCTTGTGTAGCCAAGCGGTGTCATAGCACCAGACAGCGGATGCAATGATGTTCTCCGTTTAGCCGGTGCTTTTCTTATTTTGGTTCCAAACAAGGTAGCTACGCTGCAGTGAATTTCAGCCATGATTAGTTATTCGCCAGGATAGCGCGGGCATTTTTTGTTTCCGGGCAAAAAAACCACAAGGGCCAAGTCAAGCAGGCACGAGAAGCTACAAGCCTAGTTCCTGTTTCCAAGAGAGCGGCACCACAATCTTCCCGAATAGACAGAACAGGCCATGAAATTCTGGCCGCTGAATAAACACATGGTCCAATTAGCTTGAATCTCATTCTTGGAAGTTCAATGGTGGCAAGGAGTTGTCTCCTAGCCAATCTGCATTGGCTGTTTGGGGCGATGACAGCTATCGGCAGTGTCTTCAGATCTTTCAAAAGTCGGATAAAGTTCTGTTTATGACACTATTGAGCGGAGTTAGCCAATGCCATCGGTAGATGTAATCATCAAGTCCTCAAGAAGACCCTGGGCCCTCGACAGATTGCTGCACTCCCTGGATAAATTCTTAGTGTCAAGAAACCCTGTCAAGATTTACTGTGTCGACGATAGGACTGACCAGCGATACCTCACGGAGTTGACGCGTCGGTATCCAAATGTGGACTTTAGCACAAGGGCGACCTGGAAAGAAAATGATCGAGCACTAGGGACGCTTCCGTATGTTGAGGCTTGGCAGCGGGCCGTGGCCCAGAGCCAAGCTGAATACGTGCTAGTACTAGAGGATGACCAGTGGCTTTGCGAACCCCTAAATTTGGATGATTGCACGCATTTTATGTCTTCCAGTGGGGCATGGTCTCTGGTTCTGACGGAAGATGCTTCGCGGCTAAAAAGCGCTAAATTGTTCCCGAGCCCAAAACCAAATTTCGGATTCTATCTCCCAACTATTTTGGAGCGCAGTATAGAAAAACCGTTTTCTTTGACACGGTTTTTTCTAGATTTTATTACCAGCGATAGATTGATAATCCAAAAGGCTCATGGTTTGTTGTTGACTCTAATCCCCCAGGCAACTGGAAAGCAGTGGCAATCGATTGCCCAAATAAACCCCATGTGCGGAGCGATATTTCTTAAATCACACTGGTCCCACCTGTGGGGCGGTCGCATCCCTCGGATCAATGAGAACATTATGATCGGACGGGCTCTAAGGCGTTTGCGGCGGAACCTGAGACCAAAGCAAAAGTTAGCAATTGGCTCCAAGAAGCTCTTTGAAACAACGTATCTTTCATCCGTTTCGCTCACTTTGGGAACCGATGTTGATTGGGATAAATTCAACCGAGCCTGGAGCGACGCCTGGCTGGAGGGCAGACTTAAGTTTCGTCCGGGTTCTGGTGATTGGGACTTTGCAGTACTTCACGGCATCATTCAAAAAGAGCATGGTCCAGCAGGGGCGGATGCTTACGAAAAGTGGTGCTCTGACTTCTCTGAGCTACATTCGAGTTAGGGCACGTGTCGCACAACCACATCCTTCCCAAGTTTAGTGTTTGCCAATCTTTGTCACCTGATGTGATTCATCCGACCTTATAGCGTCTCGGCTTTCCCTAACATCACCTCTCTTCCAATCCAAAGCAATTACCAGACTTTTTTGTGATGCGTCGGTAGGGCCCTATTTTGCCACCCTGAAACCTCCTGTTTGAGGGAATCCGCCCCAGATTTATTCGAAAATCGGAACTCCAATAATTGAAATCTCTGCGCCCTATGAAGAAAGAATTACTCTCCGCAGCAGGAGAAGACTCAGGTTTAACTCCAAATAGCTACTTACCAATTCCCATAAAGTTCCGAGAAAACGTTTGCTTCCAACTTTAGTCTCTACTAACCCACAAACTAGTTTGAGATTGGACACCTAGAATGGAAGAGAAATTGAGGGATTCGCATTCCTTGGGCCATGCGGGTAGCTTAGACCCGATCGGGTTGAGAGTTTTTCTAGAGCTAGAGCGCTCGGGTGGACTTACTTCAAGGACACTGGAAGGATACCTACCTACAAATTTCTCCGAGGGAGTGCTCCAGTTTTAATTCTCTTCGACCCCAAAGCCTAAGAATTGAGATACCTTGAAGGCAAGGCAAGCTTATCTCCCTTGAGCTACAACCTCTGCGTCCTGTTTCCAGGCAATACAATCTGGTCAACCATGTGTTGACCTGAAAATTGATAAATTCAAGACTCTCAGAGATTCTGTCCATTTCGACTCCAACTACTTCTGTTTCCTTTTTTCACCTTCACTTAGAGTTGCTGGCATCTCGCATGCGCCGGGAGCCTGGGCCCCACAGCCATCCGCATGATAAAATTATTGAGTGCAATTAATAGTCGCAGGTAAGAATCGTCTTGCGGTTGAAGGCCTGTCTCTGGCGCTTCAACATTTCAAGCCGGCGCAAGTCGGTGTAATCGTAGGAGAAGTCTCACTGGTTGAAAAGAGGAATTTCCCCGTTTTCCAACAGGCAGCAAATGAATATGGTGTGAGGATCATAGAACTAGAAGAGGCTTACCTAATGAGTGAGGCGGTTTTTCTCTCACTTGAGTATGACAGAATTCTCAATCCAGAACTTTTCTCTTCTAAAAAGCTGTACAACTTGCACCTGTCTTTGCTTCCTAACTACAAAGGTGTCGCAACGTCGGCATGGCCGATTATAAAAGGGGAGCAGCATGCAGGCACCACACTTCATCACATCGATAGTGGGATAGATTCTGGCGATATTTTGGCCCAATCGAAATTCCCCATCCCACCATGCGAGACCTCTTTCGGCCTGCACAACTTGCTTATAGATTCTGCCGCAGAGCTATTGACTATTAATTTCGAAAGCCTGGTTTCAGGTGACCTAATAAGGATCCCCCAAACAGGGCAAGGCTCTTACTTTCGGCGAAGAGACCTCGTTTTTGCCGATATAAATCTCTCAGATTTCAAAACTTGCGAAGAGATACAACGTTGGTTCCGTGCTCTTTACTTTCCAATTTATCAGATGCCCAGGTTCGAAAATCATGAGGTTAGCCACATAAAAATCACAGAATATAGTCCTGGTGATCCTCCGGGAAGTTGGAGGTGGAGTGAATGTGGGGGTGAAATAGTCGTGTCTCTCCCAGACGGCACAGCCAATCTAAAAATAGTCGAGCATGGAAATATACGATAAGCAGTGACCAGCAAATACAGTTCTAAGAATTGCCGCTTAGCCAATGCAACCCCTACTTTCTGACCCAACAATTTGTTACCAGACCGCGGGAAGCGGTTCAGTTGACTTTCCTGTGGATAATGATTTTCGGCTTGTGCTCTTTGTCACCCCCAACGGTGTAAAATCTTTATTGGACGGGAGGTTTGGATGAAACTGCAGAAAAACGACCCTCCTTTGGTGACAGTTTGTGCCCTGAGTTACAACACTGGAGGATTCACGGAGTTGGCTATTCGTTCGGCCGCGAACTCGAACTATAAGAATCTGGAGATCATTTGTATCGACGATGGCTCGACTGACTCGTCGGCAAGCACGCTGTCGCATCTTGCCAAAGAGTTAGGGTTCGATTTTTACGTAAACATCGAGAATAAAGGCATACCGGCCAGTTGCAATCTGGGCTTGAGTTTGGCGACTGGTGAGTATTTCATACTGATTGGCGACGACATAATGTTGCCGAACAGGATTCAAGGGGATGTTGATATGTTAAACCAAAATCTAGAGGCTTCTTTTGTATGCGGTTCAGCAACCATTATCGGGACTGACGGGTTGCCCATGGAGAAATCCTCAAGTTGGGTGAGCGACGTTTTCGAGGGTCCGTTTACAGAATCTCCTGAGGAAGTATGGCTTCATGGTTCAAGAATATTTACCCCTACTGTGACCTATCGAACCCAAGCTCTTCGTAACCTAGGCGGTTGGGATGAGAGCTACGATGTTGAGGATAGGTCGATGTTTATTCGCTTTGCTAAAGAGCGTGTCTCTGGTTGGAGCCGGGGCGAAGTCACTACGCTTTACCGAAGGCATGGGGGCAACTACTCGGCAAAGTTTGACATTCGGATGTTTCAGAAAGAGCTCAGGCTAATAGAAGGGTTTACTTTAGACATTCCGGCATGGAGGATTTCGGCTAAGTTTTTGATTGCAGCCCACTATTGGATGCTTTTCTTAGGAGCGAGGCCCTCTCAAGTTGCGGAAGCACTCTCCTTAGCAGGCAAGCGCAATTTGTCCTGGACAACCAGGTCAAATTTGTTCAAAGTTGCCTACTTGGCTCTGACCTTTGTGAGAAAGAGTCGATACGTCGAACGCAATGTTCGGAAATACCTGCTAGGCAATGACTGACCCTAGCTAAGGGCCTCAGATATTCGTTCCGAAACAACTAGCGTTTGCTCCTTTGACAACCATGTTCCCATAGGGAAAGTTACCACTTTCGATGCCAGCTCCTTGGACCCTTTCAAGTCCGCCTCTTTGACGCGGAATGATCGTTTTTTAGACAAGTCCATGAACGCTTCCATCGTGTATGGATAGTGGGTATCTGTTTCAACTCCCAGCTCAGATAATCGCTGCCTGAACTTATTTCTATTGTCACTCAGTGCAGCGAAGTGATGGTAAACGGAGTAACCATCATCGGCCTTGACAGGCTTTAGGGCAGCTTCGCCTACTGCGTGGGTATAAGTTTCCACTTGCCAATTCCTGTACTCGCCTTCAGCATCCAGGTTCGGCAGCTTCATTGACAAGAAGGCGGCCTGAAGTGGGTCTAACCGGGAATTCACGCCCAGCTCGCCAAACTGGTATCTCGAATTCCTGAACCCATACGAACGCAGTGACTTTAATCTGTCCGCCATTTCGCTATCTCGAGTGAAGATTGCCCCTGCATCCCCTAAGGCACCTAAGTTCTTTGTTGGATAGAACGAAAATGCACCGAGGTCACCCAGTGCGCCGGCCATGCCTGTTGAGGTTTTTGCTCCAAGGGCCTGAGCGCTGTCTTCGAGAATCGACACTCCCCTGTCTTTGAGGTTTTGTTGAATCGGCGAGAAATCTACTGGTGCACCATAAAGATGGACGGGCAGGAATACTTTTGTCCTCTTCGTTACTTTCTTGAGGACCTGATCCAAATCCACCAAACCGGTCGATGGGTCTACATCGACTCCAACTGAAGTCGCGCCGGTCCTACTAACCGCAATCCAAGTCGCCATGAAGCTGTGCGTGGGGACTATAACCTCGTCTCCCGGTCCCACATCAAGAGCCATTAGGGAGAGAGTCAGGGCGTCAAGGCCGTTTCCAACCCCAACGCAGTAGCCACCACCCAGATAACTTGCAAGTTGTTCCTCAAATCCACTCACGAGCTCCCCGCCGACATAGGCCCCACCCCGTATCACTTCGTCAGCAGCATCACTCAGCTGGTTGGCAGTTTCAGAGGATGGAGTGCAATCGTAGAACGGTATCCTAATCAACCTTCCACCTCCGAAATTCGTCAAAATCTCGAATGTAATCGCCTTCGTCAAAAGCATCTGAAGCCATAACTAGCAAGACGTCTCCTTCACTGAGCGGGTAAATGTCTCTCCAAAGTCCAGGGGCGATTGTGACTGCCTGTCCAGCTGACAGCTTGGCAACTTCTTTCTTAACGCCGTCTGTCAAAGCTACCGATGCGCTACCTGAAATACACACAAAGGACTGTCTAAGTTTTTTATGGGCATGGCCCCCTCGTTCCCCAGAGGGACCAGCAAGCCAGTAAATTCGATTCGCACTGAAATCAAGATCACTAAAAAATAGAATGCCAGATCCGTCTGTTGCCACCGTTAGGGACTGGTAAAGCGAATGGGTCAATTGCACTACTCCTAATAGTAGGTAAAGTCAAAAATCCGTTACTCAGACCGAACGAAAGCTCGTCCTATTCCAGAAGGTAATTTTGCACTAGTATTTTCCAATAGTCTAGCTCGGTACACGGATTAGCAAGCCAGCAAAGTTACAAAATTCACAGTAAATAGTCGCGGGCTATAGCTAGGCGCATTTGTTCATTTCAATAGCTGACGAAGATAAGAGCCGTAGTCTCCCGGTCCATATCTTGAAGCGAGAGACGCCAAGTCCGAATCGCTCAAGTAGCCATACTTCCAGGCAATTTCTTCGGGGCACGCAATCATGAAACCCTGCCGGGACTCGACTACTTTCACAAACTCAGCTGCCTGCGCAAGAGATTCGACCGTGCCAGTATCTAGCCATGCAGTGCCTCTGGGCAGACTCACCACATGTAGTTCACCTGAAGCCAAGTAAGAAAGGTTTAAGTCAGTTACTTCCAGTTCACCTCGAGCAGAGGGCGCTAGTACTTTCGCGCGGTCAAAAACAGAAGTGTCGAAGAAATACATCCCCGTGACCGCCAGGTCACTCTTGGGGCTGGTTGGTTTCTCCTCTATGGAAACAGGGCTACCCGCGGCATCCAATTCTATAACTCCATACCGAGCTGGATCAGTTACCTTTTGGGCAAAGACCGTAGCACCGCCTCGGGATGAGTACCCTCGCAGTGAATCTCCGACCCCAGCTCCGTAAAAAATATTGTCACCCAGGATGAGCGTGACGTTGTCTCCATTGGCAAAACTCTCGCCCAAAAGAAGCGCGTGAGCAATCCCTTTCGGTTCGTCTTGGATCGCATACTCAATGCTCAACCCTAAGTGCTCGCCATTTCCCAAAAGCCCATCAAATTGAGGCTTATCGCGAGCAGTACATACGACAAGGACTTCTCGGATTCCCGCGAGCATCAAGGTGCTCAGCGGGTAGTAAATCATTGGCTTGTTATAAACGGGAAGAAGTTGCTTAGAAACCACGCTCGTTAGGGGGTGCAAACGAGAACCTGTGCCTCCGGCAAGCAAAATTCCTTTCATAGTCTGTATTCTAGACCGAGCCGGGAGGGCGCAATGAAAATATTAGTAACAGGAGGAGCTGGATTCATCGGCTCAAACTTTGTCACTCGAACAATTGAGACAAAGCCCCGCATCGAGTTAACCGTTTTGGACGCTCTTACTTACGCGGGGTCCAAGAATAATTTAGACCCCGTGAGCGACATGATTAACTTTGTTCAGGACGACATAAGAAACGCCGCACTGGTTGACGAACTGGTGAAGGATTCTGATTTGGTGGTCCATTTCGCTGCAGAGTCGCACAACGATAATTCCCTGAAGAATCCAGCCCTATTCTTCGAAACCAACGTTATGGGCACGCTCAACATCGCAAACTCTTGTGTCTCGCATGACGTGAGGCTTCATCATATTTCTACTGACGAGGTATTTGGGGACCTGCCCTTAAATAGCTTGGAAACCTTCAATTTACAGACTGCCTACAACCCATCCAGCCCCTATTCAGCATCCAAGGCTGCTGGAGACCACCTAATACGCGCTTGGGTTCGCTCTTTCGGGCTCCGAGCAACCATCTCCAACTGCTCGAACAACTACGGGCCTCGCCAGCACTGGGAAAAATTAATCCCAAACACAATTAGATCGCTGCTTAGGGACGGCAAGGCCCCAGTTTATGGTTCTGGGCTGAATGTTCGAGATTGGATACACGTAGATGACCACACAGATGGCGTTTGGCTTGCTGTTGAAAGAGGGGCCATAGGGTCTACCTACCTTTTTGGAGCCAGAGACAGACAAACAAATTTGTCAATTGTCAATTCAGTTCGAGAGATACTGGGGCTCCCCGAGAGCGCCATTGACTTCGTTGCCGATCGCCCCGGTCATGACCTTAAGTACGCAGTAGACCCAAGCGTTTCGGAAACGGATTTAGGGTGGTCTGCTACACACACTTCAATTATTGAATCCTTGCCAAGTTTGGTTGCTTGGTATCAGGATGCGCTGAGCAACTAGAAATCAAAAAGAAGGATTGCGCTCTTTCATTTCGTGATTGCAGAGACTCTTTTTATGCGAGTCCATCAGGAAAGAGTGCATGATTCCGCAGGTAAGGGTTTTTGATTCAGCCGAAGTTCAGGATTTGCATCTCAACACACTTTGACAACCTGAAGGGCTCGGTCGTTTCTCTTTGCGAATTCCCGTTTAGACTCGTGAGAGAGGCGACGCCATGTTACATTTGGGACATCAAATCATGCTTCTCCTTTACGGGCTGTCGGGTTTTTCCTGACTATCAGAAACAAGAACTAGGAATCAGAAATATCTCAATGTTAACCTTCAATCTTGTAGACACATCCTTTCCCCACTCAAACAGTTCGGTAGGTAGCAGAAAGCCCACTAGCGTGTCCTGGAACAGAGGAGAGGCGATCAATGGCGTGCCTACCTTTGTGACAGACAGAAGCATTGAATTTCACACCGGCTCAATAGATCATGAAAACTTGGCCTACGCTTGGACGATCGAGTCGAGTTCAATTCAGCCTGCTGTAATTCGGAAGCTTATATCTAGTTCTGGGCGCTTCGAAACAGTGTTTACTCACAACTCGAAGCTTCTAAACTCCTTGCCCAACGCAAAATTCTCTCCAGGCGGCGGTGTCTGGATTGGAGACAGTCGCGTGGGAGGAACATTAGGTATCCACCGAAAGACGAATCTCGTTTCAATGCTGACCTCAGGCAAAATTCAAACAAAATTGCACCGCTTTAGATTGGGGTTGGCATGGGAGTTCAAACACTTTCACCCTGGTCTTGTTGATGTTTGGCTAAATCCTCCTGCAATTTCTTCCTGGGAAGTCTTAGAGTCTTATGCGTTCAATGTTGCAATCGAAAATTTTCGTGATGAAACTTATTTTACAGAAAAACTTTTGAATTGTTTCGCTACCGGCACTGTGCCGATCTACCATGGCGCAACGGGGATATCTGAATTCTTCGACCCAAGAGGGATTCTCCAGTTCGAGACCAAGTCGGAACTTAGGGACACGCTAGAGACATTGGACTTTTCTGACTACGAAAAGATGCTCCCATACATAAAAGAGAATTATGAAAGGGTGCAAGAGTATATTTTGATTGAGGACTACATCTCTGGAAAGTACTTCGATAAAGCGTAAGGTCAATTCACTATGTGGAGAGCAATTGCCGCACGAACACAGGACTCCCTGGAGGGATTTCTTATAGACAGGCTTCTCGCCTCCTCTTGAGCAATTAAGTTGTACCGTGAATTGACATCAAGCCGATCTGCAATCAATGAACGTTAGTTCCCCAGTCTTTAGTCTTCAAGGTCAAGAAACACAATTGTGGTGCTTGAGGAAATTAATTATTAAACCTGGACCTTGACCAACAGCGAAGGTGGGCTCTATCTCCCTCGCAGAAATGTTCCGCACACCAGTCGGATTTCTGCCCAGTTTCACGTCACATCCTAAGCTGCTCAAGAGTCTGAGAAGAAAATTTGCGACTCAACTGATCTCAACTCAAAGTAGAGCCCAAGTTCATGGCGACCGTGTACTTGAGTGATTCTTCCAAGCTCGAATTTGGTAGCGCACCAAAGCGATGAAGAGCGGACTGTGGTTCTGATAAGGTTTGCCGTCTTTGAAGCAGAGAGCCGTCATATTCCGGCTCAATGACTTCACTCGAGAAAATCACCTCCGAGATGAGAGATTGTAATCTTCCAATGTGAACATTTTCATAATTTATGTATGCGGCTCGTCGGAAGAACACTGCGTTTTCCAAGATTAGATCTGACACAAATTCGGCTAAGAATGGTCCATAGCTCAGGTCAATTTCAGCATCAGGGTTTCGAATCGGATACCTTTTCTCCAGAACCTTGGCTTGGATCATGTTGGCGATCAGCTTGTTTCGCAAATCGTTTGGGCCGAATGTGTCTGGAACGTAGATGTCACAAATCTGCATGCCAACTGGAGCAGCAACTTCTAGATAGTGCCTGAACGCCTCTTTCACAGCTGCGTATGGACCAAGCCCGTATTCGTGTGTTTCTCGCTGCCAAAAACTATTGAAGTTTATAAACCTTGCACCTACCGCCTTTGCGGCTTCGAATACTCTGACAGAAAAATCAAAGTTAGCCTTCAAAATTTGTGGCAGAACTTCTGTCGTCCTTAGTTGTGTGAAGAAAGTCGCAGTGTGGACGATACTTGTGATTTCATGTTTCGAGAAAATTGCCTCCAGTTCAGATGCCGAAGACTCAGCGCTCACAAAGGAAACGTTTGGCCCAAACTTAGCCTGGGATTTAGTTAGGTTCCTATTAATATGGAGTGCATCAACTCCCCTCTTACTTAGGGACATACCCACTAAGCCACCGAGGTAGCCCGTGGAGCCAGTCAAAGCAACCTTATGAGTCAATGAGTTCATGGTTCTGATCTCTTTCTGACACAAGCTTCGGAACCGCGTCCCAGGAGATTGCGAGGGCGGGGTCATCCCATCTCAGCGCTCGCTCTAATTCGAAATCGTAAGGGACAGACATTATGTAAATTAGGATTGTGTTTGGTGAGAGAGTCAAAAATCCGTGCGCGCATCCCGGCGGCACGAGCAGGCCGTCGTTAGAGTCTCCATCAAGGTGGAACGACTGGTGAGCTCTGTAGGTAGAAGAGCTTTCTCGCATATCCACCACCACATCTTGCACTTTTCCCTGCACGCAAATGACTGCTTTCCATTCGCCAGCGATCTCTTCCAAATAGTGCAGGCCTCGCAACGTCCCTGTCAGGGGGTTCGTGGAAACGGAAATCTGCTCAGCCAATAAATTCTCACCTAACTCGGCGAAGTTCTTTGGGTCCCAAACTCGTTGCCATTTCCCCCTTGCGTCAACATGCGGGAGCCACGAGTACGGGTTTACGCCCAAAATAGATGAATTCAACTACCTACCAAACCTTCCAAGGCGCCTCGTTCAGCTGCCAAAGGCGATTGAGCATCTTGTACTCTCTAAAAGTGTCCATTGGCTCCCAAAATCCTTCATATTTATTAGCGGCTAGTTGACTCACTTTGGAAAGCCTCAGAAGAGCCCCGTCCTCAAGAGCTTCATCACCCTTCAAGAAATCAAAAATTTCCGAGTTGAACATGAAATAGCCCATGTTGACCCAGTCGGCCATCTTGGGCTTCTCTCTAAACGACGAGACAACGCCCATGTCGTCAAATTCAACAACTCCAAACCTGTTTGAAGGTTTGGTGACAGTCATTGTGGCAACCTTTCCAGAACTGGCATGAAAGCGTTCGAGTTTACTAATGTCGACTGGAGCCAGTCCGTCTCCGTAAGTGCAGTGGAAAGCATCCTGACCTATCACATCTTTTGCTAGGAGAAGTCGCTCGCCAGTAAGCGTGTCCTCCCCTGTGTCCAGAACAGTGATTCTCCAATTTTCGGATTTGCCCGACAGGTAGCGTATTTTGGCGTTTTCACCAGTAGTTATCTCAAAGTCTCTAGTGTGCAGGTCCAGATTAGAGAAGAAAGACTTTATTACCTCGGATTTATACCCGGCTAGGACAACAAAATCATTGATCCCATGCTGGCTATAGATTTTCATGAGGTGCCAGAGCACTGGCCTGCCTCCAATCTCCACCATTGGCTTAGGCTTTAGGTCTGTCTCCTCACGCATTCGAGTGCCCAATCCGCCTGCGAGGATAACAGCTTTCATGAATCTTCCTAACTAAGAAATTTAGATAGTAGCGTATTATTACAATTCTGCCACTTACAGGAGTTTGTTTGTATTTTTCACCAGAAACAGTAGCAAAAATCAAAGGCTTGATCTCGGAGGGTTTTCTTGACCAAGCTCAAGAGTTTATTCCGGGACACACGCCTGTGCCCGTCTCGGGGAAGCTGCTCGATTCAAATGATATCGGGTCCCTCGTGGAGTCTTCTCTTGAAGGTTGGCTAACGGCAGGTCAGTATCACGAGCAATTCCAGAGGGGTCTGTCAAGGTACGTGGGCGTTCGAAATGCAACATTTGTCAACAGTGGTTCTAGCGCAAATCTTGTCGCATTGTCCGCCTTGACTAGCCCGAAATTGGGCAAACGTGCACTAAAGCCGGGGGACGAGGTAATCACAGTGGCTGCCGGTTTCCCTACTACGGTAAACCCAATAATTCAGAATGGGCTAGTGCCAGTTTTCGTGGATGTAAACTTACCAACCTACGACATAAACGTTAACGCTATGCGTGACGCACTCAGCTCAAAAACCCGCGCAGTTATGCTTGCCCACACTCTTGGGAACCCTTTCGATGTCGACGCGGTGACCAAGTTCTGCCAGGAAAATAACCTATTTTTGGTTGAGGATTCTTGCGACGCTTTGGGTAGCACTTACAAGGGCAAGAAGACGGGCAGTTTTGGAGATACTGCTACTGTCAGCTTCTACCCCGCTCATCACATAACAACCGGTGAGGGCGGGGCGGTGTTCACGAAGTCGCCACTAATTAGGAAGCAAGTAGAGTCATTTCGTGACTGGGGAAGGGACTGTTATTGTGAGACTGGTCAAGATGACACCTGCCACAAACGCTTCGACTGGCAGTTGGGCACTCTTCCTCGAGGATATGATCACAAATACATATACTCGCATTTGGGATACAACCTAAAGGCTACTGACATGCAGGCTGCGCTGGGGTTGAGTCAGCTAAATAAAATTGACGATTTCGGACAAATCAGGAGAAACAACTTTCGATATCTCTTCGAACGGCTCTCGGGTTCCGACGGAATAATGCTCACGCAAGCTACTGAGGGGTCTGACCCATCGTGGTTTGGATTCCCGATAACGCTGAAGGACGGGCTCGCCGGACAGCGCACAAGAATTTTGAAGTTATTGGATAGTCAAAAGGTCGGCAGCAGGCTGCTCTTTGGCGGAAACCTGCTCCGGCAGCCTGCCTACAAGAATGTTGAGCATCGAGTTGTTGGCGACCTGGCGACTACTGAGAAAATCATGAATGACACTTTTTGGGTAGGTCTGCACCCAGCTCTTTCGGAGACTCAACTGGACTTTACTGTGCACGTCCTAAAGGAAGCATTGGAGGAAGGTTGAACTCGGTATTCCTAACAGGGCACACTGGCTTCAAAGGTGCTTGGTTTATCGCTCTCTTGGCCCAGCAGGGTTTCGAGATTCATGGGTTCAGTGATGAAGCGCGCCCTGATTCCCTATTTAGAAGGGGTGGCTTTTCAGCGCTGATGAAAAGCGAAGTTTATGCTGACATACGGGAGCTTGATCAGCTCAAGAGTGCCATCAGAAAGTCAAAAGCAAATTTAGTTGTGCATTTTGCTGCTCAACCTATAGTTCTGCGGGGTTACACGAACGCCATGGAAACTTTTGATGTAAACATTAATGGAACTCTAAATGCCCTGGAAGCAAGTCTTCAGGCCGGCTGCGAGCGAGTATTGATCATAACAACGGACAAAGTGTACAAAGACTTGGGTAAGGTCAGTGCATATTCGGAGCGAGATCCTCTTCAGGGCTGGGATCCTTACTCTGCCTCCAAAGCAGCAGCTGACATCGCAACTCAAAGTTGGCTTGAGCTTTATCGCGATGTTATACGAGTCGACATTGCCAGGGGAGGCAACGTAATCGGCGGCGGAGATGATTCCGAATTCAGGCTGGTACCAGACATTGAGAGGTCAGTGCTTATCGGGGAGTCAGTCAACCTGAGAAATCCTACGCAAGTGCGCCCGTGGCAACACGCGCTTGATTGCCTATCCGGTTATGTAGCCATCGCCACTAGGGCAAAAGGTGATCAGAATACATGGAATATTGGCCCCAAGAGTGATGATGAAAAGTTTACTGCAGGACAATTTGCAGAAAAGTACTTGCACGCTAGGGGTTCTGCGATAGCAATAGTCGAGTCGCCTAGCACCCTCAAGGAGACCGCTTTCCTGAGTTTGGACTCCAGCCTTGCATTCCGTGAGCTTGGGTGGAGCCCTACTTGGGGCTCTCAAGAGGCGATGACGATGACTGCGGAGTGGTACAGCCGAGTAGAAATGGGAGAGCACCCTAAGTCAGTTACACTCTCTCAAGTGGGTCATTTCATAGCAGCAGGTTCTAGCTAACCCGTGGTGGCGGGCCTCAATACTCTCTCTGCACACATGAGCGGGAACCCAGAGCGAAAGAGAACATTCCTACCTGGACAGACAATCTGAGGTTGATCAGGCTATGAGGTTTACACTCGACTTATTAACTTAACTTCTGCTAACTCAGTTAGACAACTGGGATTTTCCGCCTTCTGTTGACCTCATTTTCTCCCCAGATTTGGCTCAGGCTAGCTTGAGGAAATGTGTCACGTCGATTGAGCGAAAGAGCGCGCCATAAATCCGCATCAAGTCAGCGCACTAAATCTCAATTTTTCCTTGCACTTTTGCGGCGTAGAGGAAATCGCAATAGGCTCGCACTGTGCAATCGTCCGAGAAGAAGCAAATCGTAATCACCTTCATGCTCGACAGCATCCACTCCGCACGCTGGCTTGAGCAATTCAGTGATCAAGAAATCGACTTTCTCTTGTTTCCTAGCTCACCAAACAGACGAATACATCCGCAACTAAAGGCCTTGCTGGAACGCAACACAACTGCCAATTACAAAATTGTCCCCTTGGGGAAATGGTTTGGTCTGCCGCTCTGGATACTGGATAGGTTCACAAACAACTTCTTTAGAGGAGCCCTGCTTGGCTCGACAATCAAGAGACATAAGCCTGACATCCTGCATGCACTTGAGCTTCAGAATGCTGGTTATGTGAGCCTTAGGGCACTTTCCAAGCACAAGCCAGAGGGACTCCGCTTTATTGCCACCAACTGGGGTAGTGACATCTTCTGGTTTCAAAGATTCCCCAAGCACAGGGCTAAATTAGAAGCTTTGCTGAAATTGGCAGATGCCTATTCAGCTGAATGCCACAGGGATGTGGCTTTGGCAAGAGAGCTTGGTTTCACTGGCGAAGCACTACCGGTAATTCCAAACGCAGGCGGGTTCTCAAAAGCTGACCTCTCGATGCCGCTACTTCCTCCAGATAAGCGCAAGACCATAGCCCTAAAGGGTTACCACGGCTGGGTGGGAAGAGCCAAAGTGTCACTGGAGGCGGTCAGAGAATTGGCAGAAGAACTAGGGGATTATAAGTTAGTTGTCTATTCAGCAAACAGATCGGTAATCAAACTCGCTAAGCAGGTGGCGAAAGAAACTGGGCTGGACATCACTTCTCATGCCAAAG